>Ga0302300_1000029_pt1 | contig 205845 bp, 143 predicted proteins | sample III_Palsa_E1_1_FD_198756 | JGI IMG/M metagenome (GOLD analysis project Ga0302300, IMG submission 198756) | Peat permafrost microbial communities from Stordalen Mire near Abisko, Sweden - III_Palsa_E1_1 | ecosystem: Environmental > Terrestrial > Soil > Palsa > Peat permafrost | place: Sweden...
ATTTTTCGTGGATTACCTTTATCTTCATTATCGTATGAATTAAATGAAAGCATTGTTTCCAGTATCACAACATTAGGATCCAATTTAAGAGCAAGAAGAAATATTTTCAATTGATTTAAAGAAATATAATTTTTGTAATTGTCTTTGATAACTAGTGAGAGAGATGGTTCTAGTATTGAAAGAATATAGTGTTTACCACAATGATTCTGATAGACATCAGAATACCTCATTTCATGATGATTCTGATAGACATCAGAATACCTCATTTCATGATGATCCTGATAGACATCAGAATACCTCATTTCATGATGATCATTGTTTGTATTTGATTGGATAGACATATTGATAAGATTACGAATACCATAAATTCCCATTTGTGCTAGTAATAATGGCAAGTTGTTATTTGTGTCGATCATTTGAAATAATGATTCGAATATTTGAGATGTTGGTCTAGTCAAATAGAAAGTTCTGACATATTCTGGTGCTTCAGTCATTATCCATTGATGTACTTTCTCGTTAATAGAATCTTGTAAATCATTGTAATTAATTGCATCTGTTTTTTTTGAAAAATATTTACTAAAGTCATCGTTCATCCGGTATGACATTTATTTAAATAATATGATTATATAAATATGATCGATATATTCCATATCCTCTATGCCCTCGTTTTGGCATCAGTATTTATATCTGCGATCATTAACCTCGTTAAGAAAAAAGAAACATCTTATTTTTCATCTCAATCAGAAATTGACAAGAAAAAATTAAAAAATAATGTTCCAGTTACTCCTGTTTTACCAGTACAGACACCTCCAGAACAACCATCTGATTCTTCCGACGATGAAGATATTAAATTAGTAAATAACAATTCTACTAAAAATGCCGAAAATAATAGGATAAATAAGAAAGACATCAAAAATGATAAGACTGTCAAAAATGACAAAGAAGTGAAAAGTGATAAGACTATCAAAGAAGTGAAAAGTGATAAGACTATCAAAGAAGTGAAAAGTGATAAGACTGTCAAGAATGACAAAAATGTCAAAGAAGTGAAAAACGATAAGGTTATTAAAAATGATAAACCAAGTAAGATTGTCATACCAAGCAAGAATGATCGCAATATGACAAATGCAAGAGAAATTAAAAATGCAAAAATGCAAAAACCGGCTGTTTTGCGTGTTGAACCAATCAGTCGCCAAAATAAAGTTAACAAATCGGATACTGAAACAGAATCTGATTCTTCAGATGATGAAATTACAATTATCAAATCACGTGACAAGATGATTATCGATGACATTAACAATAATAAACATGAACCACGACTATCTGATACCGAGAGAGACGAATTTTCTGAATCTTATTTTACTTCATCCGTACCAAAAGTTGTTCTTCCTGCACCAATTACTTCAAAACCAAGAAAAATGACGGCAGTTGTTCCGGCACTTAGACAGCCAGATGTTATGTCTTGGCCACAAATATTAACAGAAAGAATGACAAGTGAAGTCAATAGAATTAATAAAATTAAAACTAAAATGAATGAATTAAGAAATTCTGGCGTTAAACCGAGAGATCCGGATAACATAACGGTTAGTCAAAATGATCCTGAAGTAACAGAAATTGACCAAAATCAATTGAATCAAATTCATAGGAGAGATCCGGATGTTAATGATGGTAAAAAATTAGAAAAACAAATATCAATTGTGATTGAAAAGTGTTTGTTGAAAATAAATGAATATGGAGGTCTCGATAATTCGTATGCAGATCAAAAAGAACAATTGATGGAGAGGGCAACGAAATTAAGTCAAGAATATGAAAAAATTGTCACCAAATTGAAAGAAATACAATCAGTGAAAAAAAGAGACCAATATGAACAATTGTGCAATAAATACGCAATTGGTATTCATCAATTATATGAACAATCGATGCAATTAGATGAAACATTGAACAATGACTCAGCTAATAAAGATCTGGAAAAACTAAGAATAATACATTCACAATTAACTGATCTTCAATCTCGTGTCTCTTATGAAAAAGTTAGTCTAGCAATAAGACAATTAAGAAAATTAGATGAAGCGATTGATCAATTTTAAAAAAGAGCTCTTCATATAATAATATGGACACAACAAATCCTGAAGTAATTACTCCTGAACCACAAAAGACTCCATTTCACTCCAATACTCGATTAATGATTATACTCATCATTCTTCTTATTTTCCTGATTATCTTTGGTGCAGGTTTTTACTACACAATGAAATCACAAGGTAGAATGACAAATATTGAACTATGATGAGACGGAACGTTCATCTTCCTTATCAAGATGAAAAGACATGATCATCTTCTTTTTCAATATTGGCAATTTTTAGACTGATTTCAGATAATTTTTCACTCATCTCTCTATCATCTTCATCATCAGAATGAATATCATATGCCACATCTTCTTCACTACTATCATATTCATTGATGGCAATAGCATCAAATGCCTTGTCATAATCTTCCTCAGAACTGAAATGAATATTGACACCTTCAATCTTCTCAATTTCTAATTCTTTCAAAACTTTCAACCTCTTCAAATTTTCATTCATTAATTCAATCATTTGCTCAATAATCTCTTTCGGTGAATCACCTTCAAGAAGCAAAATATCTTCATGGGGTGTCAAATATGATAAATTGATAGTACCAACGACTGGCATATTAATTAATTATTATTAATAGAACTTTATATTAATAATAATTCGAATCAATTTTTTCATAAGACCGTAAGCGGAGCAACCTTTGGTAAGGTCGAATGAAATAAAGGGTAACTAGAATGGTTCAATTTTTTCATAAGACCGTAAGCGGAGCAACCTTTGGTCAGGTCGAATGAAATAAAGGGTAACTAGAATGGTTCAATTTTTTCTCAATTACTTCTCAATGACGCTACGTTGATTCTCGGTAGTTAACGACATCAATATCAGCAGTGCCCTTGACACTACCATTAGAAGCAGAAGAATTCCTAAAGAAGAAATACCAGAGTGCAATCGCCAAAATAATCAGAATAATAATAATAATTGTCTTGTTTTCACGGAAAATATCACCCCATGTACGCTCTGGTGTTGGTACGGGTTCCTTAGGGGGTGTATCTTGAACAGGCTGTTTAGTATCCATTATATTAATGAAATCATTTTTTATTTCTGATTAAACATGATCCTGATACCTCATTTCATGATGCTCCTAATAGACATCAAAATACTTCATTTCATGATGATCTATCCCTTAGATAAAAATGAATCTTCATCCCTTGGATAAAAATGAATCTTCATGTCTTCGATTGCATTTTCATCCCTTGGATAAAAATGAATAACCACCCTTCTTGTTAATATCAAGTTTATAGTTAACTTGATTTTTCATTTGTTCAAGATGAGAAATGATGATAACATAACTATACTGACTTCTTAAATAATTCAGAATTTTATCTACTTTCGCTAAATTTTCCTTATCCATACAAGACCAACCTTCATCAATAATCAAGAAATTAGGTTTAGCAGATAATGAAATATAACTAAACACCATTCTCAAGACTAATCCAACAATGAATTTTTCAAAACCAGATGCTAATAAAATACTATATGCTTGTTTATCAGGATACTCAATATCTAAATCAAGATACCCTTTCGCAGATGACTTCAATTCTATCGTAAATTCCACCATTTCCGATAAAATAACATTCGTCTGTGATTGAATCAATGGAATATGCTCAACAATCATTTTATACGGTAATCCATTGTTATGTGTCATCTTAATGTATTCTTGATACACATTAATCTTATCAGACAACATATCATACTCCTTCTTCAATTTCAAATACGATTGCAAATCTCTCTTCACTAAATTAATCTCATGTTCTTGCTTAATGATTTTCTCTTTCACTGTCACAAGTATCTCTTGGTATGATTCCAGAATTGCCTTTTGTTGACTAGTAAGACATTTATTCACTTTATTCATCCTCCACACATAATAATATGCTTCCAATAATTCTAATTCTTTCCGATTAATCTTCTGTTGCATTCTCGTCTTTTTCTCTAATTGGACAACTTGATACAATTTATTTTTCTTCACTTGTAACTCTTCAATCACCAATCTGTGTTTCTCAATCTTCTCATCTAACACATCCATTTCCTCCTTCTCATTCTCAATTTTCTTCATCTCTGGCATTAATTTCTTGATCCGTTTCATGTCATCAATTGCATCATTCAATTGTTCTTTCAAATCCTTCACATTCATCTTCTCAAAAGTCTTGAGTTTTTTCTGATATTGATCCTTTTCAATCACACATTTCTTCATTTCCACTTCAATATCTCGATTATGAATATATGTCAAAGCATCAAGATTCAATAATCTGATTTCATGCAATAATTTCTTGTTATCAATATTATCTTGTTGTAGACTTATATGACATGATTGTAAATATTCATTGTACATACTAGAATCAACCTCATTCTCTTTCAAAAATGTCACAAAATTATCCAGCCATGGCTCTAGAATTTTCGCTTCATCAGGATCGAAATTAATCACATCCATTAATTGAACATATTTCTGATATTTCTCTCTCATTTTCGTAAAAATATCATCAAGTGATTGACTCTTACATATCATTTTATCATGTTTCAGTGTTTCCATCCTGTCATCTAATTTCTCCAGTTTTGTTAGGATTTTCTTTGTTTCAGCATCAATATTCTTGTTATGAATCTCACCTTTTCTCATTTTTTCTTCTAATATGTCTTGTTGCTTCTCCAAATTCTTCAATGATAGTCCCTTGATATCAGATGGTAATGATTTCACTCGTTGTTTGTACGTAGATAAGTGTTTCTTTCCAGTCACAAACCAAGTCATATTTTCCATTTTCTCTAATTTTCTCGAAATATTGTCTAATTCATCATTCGAATGTGCAACATCACAAAAGCTATTCTGGAGATTTTTTATTTCATCCATAAATTCCTCATCACTTGTAAAATCATTCACCGTAAAAATATGATTATCCTTAATCATTGACTGAAACATTGACACATAATCGATTAACAAACTCTTCTGCTTCTTCAAATAATTCAGATCATCAACCATTGTTTTAATATCCTGATTCATTTCAGACATTGATAATTTATTAATTTGTTTCTCAATCGCAGACAACTCACCCTGATATTTTTTTAATTTATCTTTTGACACTTGGTGACATTGTTCAAAAACATTCAATCGAAGTAATTTATTCAGAAAATCTTTTCTCTCCATTTGTTTCATTTGTAAAAAATTATGGTGATTATCTTGCAAGCTAAAACAAGTACTCAGATAATCATTATAACCTCCAATCATCTCCACAATCTTTTTATTTGTCTCTAATTTCGTTTTGGCATTAATCAATGTCTTTTTACCATCTACGTATTTGAAAAATTTTAATGTCATATTGACTGATGGACCTTTACGACGACCACCTCTTTCAATTCTGTATTTTTTCGAACCAATCTGAAAAGCGAGAGCACATTTAAAATCATCTTGATTTTTATTAAGAATATCACGTGGATGACCTCTCGAGAAAGTATCAAACAAACAAAATAACAAAATATCGAGAATAGCAGATTTACCATAATGATTTGGTGCCATAATTCCAATAACAGTATTTTTGTCATATTTTGTAAAATCAATGACATTATTTCTTCCATATGATAACATATTCGAGAATTCTAATTTCAAAATCTCCCAATTTTGGTTTCCACCAGTTATTTCTGTATCTAATTTCTCAGAAATCTTGTCATGTAGACTAATAATCTTCTTTCTCAAAACAGATGGTAAATTCTGTTCTTTCAAGTAAGAACTGATATCAATTTCTTTTTTCTCGACTTCTACTTTCTTCTTCTGAACATTAAGATGAGGATTACGAATGACTCCTTGAATATCGAATTCTTTTTTGAGCTTATCAAGTAATTCGTTAAATTGGATAATAGTTGTGGCTTGTGTCATAAATTTAATTCTTGGTTTCTTGGGTATTTTTTTGTAATCAGCTTCACTAATTTTGCCATTTTTAACCTTGAGTGTGATATAACCATAATCATTGTGTAATTCGTAAAATTTGGATGTCTTATTCTTCAAATTCCAAAAAATAAAACCATGATTATGAAGAGTTTCACCAAAATTCTTTTGAAAGAGACTACCAGCATAAGCAAATGTCTTTTCATCATTCAAATACTGATAACGATGAATATCCCCAAGTAACAAATAATCATATCCTTCAAATTTATCAATTGTCCATTCATCGCGATGCATTCTTGAACCAACATCAGTTAATGACTTATGAATAATACCATGATACAAACAAATTTTCTTTTTGGTTGTCTTGACCTCACTTGCTTTAATCAATGTTTCATCAAAAACACTAATCACTGTAAAACTGAGATTATCGAAAGTGTGAACCTTTGTTTCTTTCCAATAATAAATATCACCTTTCAATTCTGCCACAATAGGTGAAATGGCATCAAGTCTGTTTGGATTAGATAGATTACAATCATGATTACCTGGAATGATAATCAAAGGAGCAATTTTGGATAATTTCTTAAACAAAAGTGTCCCAAGATGAAAGGCTTCTGGACTTAATTCTGTCTTGGCATCCATAATATCACCAGTAATGATAATGACTGTTTCATTTGGCACTTTGACTACTTTCTTAACTAAAATTTCTAAATTCATTATTCCTTCATGAAATTCATCATAACGTGCATCATTCATGATATGAATATCAGATAAATGCACAATATAATTAATCATTATTCTTAAGGTATTTAATAATAAATATCGTAAGACTTTTAAACGTTTTTAGAATCTGAGTTATCAATCGGATGACTTTCCTGAGAATATGGTGGTGGTACTTCTACAAAATCTAACACCTCTGACACTTGTGATGCTGTCTCTTGATTCTCGAGAACTTCTAATTTCATTCTGAGATTATGAATTTCATTTTTCAGTCTCATTATTTCATTGTCATTCGAAGGACCAGTTGTACCACTATTCTTTTTATCAGTCTTGTCATCGCTACCAATAAAACCTGGAGTAACAACATTAGCAGGAGTTTTCGGTAATGATACCAATTTGAAAGGTTTGTTCAAGTAAATCATAAAATCACTCAACAAGTTGTCTCTTAGTGATTCCAGAAGAACGTTTTTCTTGAATTTCAATTCAGAATCCAAATGAGCAGAATTCATCAGACACAATGCAATGAGATCGGTTTTCTTCTTGGCAAACAAATCTTGGAAAATGACCTTATTAGGTATGAAACTGTAATGAGTGATATATGCTTCAGTGCATCTGACATTATGTTTGATACTATTGTAAAAAAAATTATCCATGTAGCTAACATTCAATAATGGGAAAAGAAACAAATACTCAATCACATCAAAATGGTGTCTCTCAGTAGCTAAATAGAAAACATACATGACATTATGATACAATTCATAATAATCGGGATAATAAAATATTTTCTCTTTGTTAACATCCAAAATATGATTCCCGTTATCCATGACATACTGACGATTCTTCAATTGTAAAATGACATCTAGTTTTTCAATAATAGTTGCCTGTGTACCAGATGTGCCATCAATCATCATTTCAGTCACGAAATAGAAAATATCATTCTCGAAAATTGGCTTGACCGTGTTGAATCCAAAAGTAGATTTCAAATTTCCGATTATTTTATCCATTAATTGCTTAATTAATGTATGAAATATTATATCAATTTTTTCTTGATAACCGTAGACGTAGTAATCTTTGGCTAGAATTTAATAGACACTCTTTGTTCTCGAACTAGAAAGATTGCTTCTTGAACCGGAAGCAGGAGTTGTAGCAGAAATACTCGAGAAATCAACTTCCGAAGATGGGATAGTAATACCTGATGGATTAGTAATGTTTGAGGTTTGGGATCCACTGAAATTATCAACAAGATCAAAAATAGATCCTGATTTCGGTGTCACAGTGTTAACAAGATTGCTTGCATCGTAAACAGATTTTGCGGGTGTTGTCGAGTTAACAAGTGAATTAATTCCGGAAGTTGCTTCACCGACAGCACTTTGAAGACCAAGTGACGCCGCCAAACCGGTCAGTATTGTTGCAACATAATTACTCGCAGAAGTAACAGGAGATCCATTTTCTGCAATTGGAGGAGTAGTTGTCACAGTGTTCATAACATCAGACAATTCTGTTTTTGTCCAAGAAGGCTTAGACAAGAAAACATTTGAGGTCACATCTTGTGTCGATTTAGAAGATGACAGACCAGAAGTTGATGGTGCAGTCAATGCAATGGAAGAAGGTGCTGGAATAGATGACACATTACCCTTGCTACCAACAATAACCGTTGACAAATTCGATGAAACAGGTGTCAGGATAATTTGATTCAAACCATTAGAAGAACCACTTTTGCTCAAATTGAAAACAGGGTTAGAACTGCTTGACATTTTGCTCGAAGGAACAACAGTGATAGAACCAGAACGAATAGATTTCTCCAAAGCTTCGGGTGAAACAGCAATCAAATTAGAATTCACTTGCAGTAAAGCACTGTTAGCAGGAGAAGTCAATGCCAACTTGCTCGCAACTTCAGGTGAAATTTCTGTTCCATTGGGTAGAACGAATTTCGATCCCGACAATGTTGCTCCAGATGATCTCACCGGCAATTTAGAGCCAGTCGTCATGGCAGGTGCACTAATCTGAATTGGTCCAGAAGGCACTTGAACAAAGGTCAAACCACGCGACTGTCCAGAATTATAGATAGTGTTTGTCAAGTTAGTTGCCGTGTTAACAGACGATTGTGACGGAACAATTGTCATCAATTCTTTCTCTGGAATCTTGCTCACCTGATTTCTCACAACAGATGACTTAGCTTGTGAAAGAATACTATCGACAGTATCAGTATCATTATCTGTTGGTACGTTGCTCATCAAATTACCGCTCTTAATCTCCTGAAGAATCACACTTGATTGTGTTTTACCAAGAGAAGAACCGATCAGTTTCTCGAATTCGGCCTGGTTTTCAGGATTATGATACAGAGTGTCAGTGAATTTAGTAAGTGAGACTTCGACATTAACAACCGAAATATCAATTGGATAGCAACAAGCACAATTTCCGTCTGTCACTTTAATGAACAACTTAACAAGACCACGACTCAATTGACATTGTTGGCCACTCGATTGTGTTGTTTGACTTTCTGACATGCAAACAAGTGTGTCACAATACTTCAGGACAACTTCACAAAGATGAGTTGATTGAGAATAAGGGACACAACCAACATGAATATATTGACTCAGTTCGAGATTATGTTTCAAAGCATTATTACCAATTTTCTGAAAATCACAGATGAGTGAAAGAATAATCGCTTTGACATCACTTCCGAGGATACATGCCCCTTCGTGTGTCGAAAAAATAAAACGCGAAAAATTATTTAATATCACGGGATTAATACCTGATTGAGCCATTATTAATTATATGAAGGATATTTTTTAAAAAAAACCAAGATTTCGGTAAAACTGCAAACTGATCTTTATTGTTTCATCATGTTCACCAGAATAATTGACCATTTGATCATAAATAGTAGTGAGCAAATCACAAATGGAATCTATATCAATTTGATTTTTTGGAATGATCTTTTCCAAAAAATCAATATTCCCATAAATCGACGCCAATGTCAACAAGTCGATCATGACGTTAAAATGCATCATTCCACTATGACGATTCAACAAAATCCAGACTAATTTACCGTGACCATCAATAATACCTTGTTTCAAGAAAACATGATCTATTTTTGGTTGTTCTATCTCATAATACTGCATAAAAATAGCAATCGGAAGTTGATTCATCAAATAAATATTGATATCTTTCTTCAAAGTTGAAACTCTTTTATCGTATTTGTGAATAAGATTCACAATTCTGAAAAATTCTTCATAGTTTTTGTTTTTGACAGCGACATCGATAGCAGTTAGTATGTCATCAAATATATGGTCAAGTGGAATCATATTACTATAGAATTAATCGTCTTTTTTATTTCTGTTTTTCTTCAATGATTTCTTTTTTGTTTTTTTCGTTTTGCTTGCTTTCTCTTCTCTTTCAGCTTTAGCTATCAATTTTTTCTGGTTCTTCATCTTCTCAAGCAACACATCACGTTTTTCAATCAATGCTTTTCTTTTTTCTCTGGCATTATCCTTTTGCTTTTGTGTATAACTCTCTACTCTCAGAATATTCTGTAATTTCTCATCCTTTTTAATTAAAATAACAGCCTGATCCTGAAGTTTTTTGTATTCCATTTGTTCATCAAAAACCCCACGCATCTTCTTAATTTTCTTCAATAATAATTCTGGTTCAACGCTAATAATACCATAATATTTAATTTGATTCCTACTCAAACAATATTCAGCATCACCTCTTTTCTCATTTTTTTTCGGCTCCCTCCAACCACAAACCTTCTTGCGAGTCGTCTTCATTATACACTTTCTGATAAAATTTAATCAATCATAAAATATGAAATATTAAATTTATTCAATCATCGCGATGAACATCAGCAATGAGGCTTGATCCTCAAGCATCATCATCCTCCTCATCGTCGTCTTCTTCGTCATCGTCCTTCTTCTTGTTGTTCTTCTTAGCAGGCTTCTTCTTTGGCTTTTCCTCCTCCTCGTCATTATCATCGTTACCACCCTTCTTGTTAGACTTCTTCTCAACCTTCTTAGTAGTCTTGGATTGAGGAACCTTACCAGGACCATAAGGAATATCAATCTTCATCTTACCACACTTGTTCTTCTTACAATACTCATCCCATTCCTTCTTACCAGCCTTGTAAACTCCCCATGCCTTCGCTGCCTGCTTCAAGAGCTCAGGCTTCTTTGTCGGACTGTTAGCAAAGAACTTCAAATAACAAGAATTAAACAAATTGTAATTGGACTTAGGCCTAGCAGTCTTCTTTGCCACCTTCTTAGTTCCCTTTGTATCCTTCTTCTTCTTCTTGTTATCTTCCTCCTCATCTTCTTCCTCCTCATCATCGTCGTTCTTGGAAGCCTTCTTAACAGGTTTCTTTGCAGGAGTCTTCTTAGTTGACTTGGCCTTTCCACCTGTCTTGGTCTTCTTGACTTCAGGCTCATCTTCGGTATCGGAAGTAGTCTCTTCGACAGTCTCCTCAACGTCGGAATCATTCTCCTCTTCGATATCTTTCTTTGTGCGACCCATTCTGAAATATGGAAATCAGTCTTTCTTTAAGTCACCACTGTTTTTTTGCACATTTTTCACAAGTAATATCAGAATGTTCATATATAATGATGATTTTAATGAGCAAGTAAATAAAATAGTATCAGAAATTTTACCTTTCAAAAAAGCAAAATTTCGAATTACCAGTACTCATAAACGACTCATGAAATATGTTACCGATATCGATATTGTTCAAGTCCTCCCAAAATACTTCTCTACTTTGACCAATGAAGAATATGGAATCAAAATGCAGAAAATAATCAAATATTATCTCAAAAATATTGTTACATCTCAAAAAGATCTCATCTTCGTTCATTTGATCTCAGGTGAAGATGATCGGTTACGTATCACGAATAAAGATGATTTGGGTAAATTATTTGAAACAAAACAAATTGATCTTGTTGATATGGATCGTTTCCTCAAGATGTCGATAGATGATGTCAATTCTGCCTTGACAAGTTATCGTAAATTAAGATGGACGTTCAAGGAAATAATGAACAATTCTAAATTTGTTAACACACGTGAATTTAAACTATCCGATACGTTATCAGTCAAACGTAAATTTGTTCTCGTTTTTGCGATATTCTATGGTAATTATGTTTACAATTACGATATTGTTTGTGTTGATAATTCAGAAAAAGTAAAGGATTTGTATGAGGATTATTTCTTGCCGATGATTCGTAAAGTGAATGATGAAAGATATCCTTTTTTTATTCTGAGGATGGTTGGCAAGATTATTGGTTATGTTGATCCGAAGTTAGTCATTGAAGAAAAACCAATTGCTCAGGAAATCGAGAATATTATTGAAGTGAAACTCGGAGCATACAAACAAATGATGGTGCGAGCACAACTTGTCCAAAAATTACTTCTGAAGAAATTATTATCAGAGAATCAATTGAAAACTGTTTATGATAGCTTTAGGAATGACTTGAAGGAGATGGGTGAGAAAGATATGGCTAAAGTATTGACTATGAAAAATCCTGTCCAGGAAATGGAGTTACTTGAATCTGAGGCATTGAGAGAAATGAATGCAAAAGCATTACCATATTTGAAACAAATATCGGCACAATTAGATCCAAAGTTACGTGAAAAGCTCATTCTGATTGATCTATCTGATTTTTGATTAGTAAAAATAGTAATTTTTATTAATCAAGTTAATTGTTATTTATTCGTCATCATCCTCGTCATCGGACTCTTCCTTCTTCTTGCCCTTTCCGGACTTCTTAGGCTTCTCTTCCTCAGAGTCCTCATTGTCAGAGTCGTCCTTCTTAGGCTTCTTTCCTCCCTTCTTCTTGGGCTTTTCCTCCTCTTCCTCATCTTCGGAATCATCCTTCTTACCCTTCTTACCATTCTTCTTCTTCGGTTTCTCTTCCTCCTCAGAATCCTCATCAGAATCATCCTTCTTGACAGGCTTCTTCTTGGTGGTCTTAGCGGTACCAGAAGTGGGAACTTCACCAGGTCCATGTCCAATATCGATCTTAATCTTATCCAATCCTTGCTTCTTGCAATAAGCAGTCCATTCCTTCTTGCCAGCCTTGTAAGCAGACCAAGCCTTTCCACCCTTCTTGAAGAGCTCAGTCTTATCAGGACCGGCGTTCTTCTTAGTGAACTCGTTAAACTGCTTAATGAACTTGTTGTAAATGGTCATCTTCCTTGGCTTCTCATCCTTCTTTCCAGGCTTGGCCTTCTTGTCAGACTTTCCGGGCTTCTTCTTGGGCTTCTCATCCTCATCGTCATCACCCTCATCATCGGAATCTTCCTTCTTGGACTTCTTTCCACCCTTCTTGGTCTTCTTGGGCTCATCCTCAGAATCAGATTCAGCATCGCTATCGTCCTTCTTGGGCTTCTTCTTGTCAGCCTTTCCACCCTTGGCACCCTTTCCTCCCTTCTTGGTGACCTTTTTGGTCTCAACTTCACTGTCTGAACCATTCTCCTCAGAGGAGAAATCGATCTCATCAACCTTCTTCGACTTGGACTTTGTGGCAACCATTCTGTGTTAAGTTTTTTGATCTTCTTTAAGTTAATACTTAATTTCAATGAATTTTTTTTTCAATTTTTTTTTTGAGATACACTATGTCGAAAAGTCAGGTAAGTTGGTTAGTTAGGTGTGTCGGTAAGTTAGGCATGTTGGTAAGTTAGGCGTCGCTGTATGATAAACTGTCGAGATAGTTGTTCGGATAACAAGAATGTGTTCATTGTCAAAATTTCTTGAAAATTCTCGTATCGTTTTAGTGTTCATCAATTTTTTCTGAGTTTGCTAACATTCTAATCTGGTTGAAATATAGTTATGATAAATAATATTGGTATTTTTGATCCGTTAGGAAATAACCCAAATCCATTAACCGGATTACCATACAGTGAGGACTACAAAAAACTAGCTCTCAAATGGAGTTCTTATCCAGCATATGAGTCAGCAGATGAAGTATTACAATCGATTAAGAAATTCCCCATTACTTTTATCGTTTCTGGGACAGGATCAGGAAAAACAGTTCTTATTCCGAAATTTGCGTTACATTACCTTGATTACAAGGGTAAAATTGCCATTACTCTACCGAAAAGAACTATTACTTTGTCATCTGCTGAATTTAGTGCCAAAACACTTGATGTCAAACTTGGAGGAGATGTCGGATACAAATACCGAGGCTCTCCTGCTCATGCGTCCAGTGAAAAAACAAAATTATTGTATTTGACAGATGGATCACTGATCGCACAATATATTAATGATCCATTATTGACAGTGTATGATATGATCATTATTGATGAAGCACATGAAAGAAAAATCCAAATCGATCTCATTCTACTAATTCTCAAACAATTGATTGAATCTGGTCAAAGACCCGATCTTCGTGTGATCATCATGAGTGCTACTATTGATACTAACTTGTATCAGAAATATTTTGGTAAAATCAAAAGTAACGTTATCAATATCAGCGGACAACCAAATTATCCCATTGATATCGTTTATGCTATTGATTCTAGTGGTCATAAATACATTGAAGCTGGTCTTAAAATTATGGATGAAATTATTTCTTCGACTGAGAGTGGTGATATTCTGTTTTTTGTGACGTCGGTACAAGAAACGATTAAGATTTGTCATCATATTAGGAAAAATCACAAAAAGTCATTCTGTATTGAAGTTCATGCTAATATGCCAACAGATCAGAAACGATTTGCTGAAAGTTCTGAGGATTATCTCACACTTGGTGATTACAAAAGAAAAATTGTTATTGCCACTAATGTTGCCGAATCTTCACTGACCATTGACAATTTACGATATGTTATTGATACTTGTTTTGAATTGCATGTTTCATTCAATCCAAAAACGATGGCATATGTGATGGAAAGACAATTAATTACACAAGCACAGGCAACACAGAGAATGGGACGTGCAGGTAGAACAAAACCCGGAACATGTTTCAGATTGTTAACATCGACAGAATATGCCAAATTAAAGAAATTTCCACTTCCTGCTATTCTGGAAGAAGATATCACTATCGAAATGTTGAAAATGATTTATTTGTTTAAGGATGACGAAGATCCATTGAAGAAAGCAATCATGATGATGAACGAATTAATGGATCCACCGAAAAATAATTTCCAGAAAATTTCTCTCGAATTAATCAAAGGTTACAATATTACCGACGATAATGACAAATTAACTAGTTTTGGTCAGAAAGTGTGTCATTTAACCAATATTCCATTTAATATGGCATTATTTTTAGTTTATGGTTATCAGTATTTCGTGGGGCGTCCGGTCTGTTTATTGATTTCATTATTAGAATCGATTAGTTATAAAATTTCGAATTTGTTTCTGAAAGATGAAAATGGTAATTTACCACGTGATATGATGAAATCACTTGCCAAGAAGGAGGGCGATTACTTTACTTTGATATCATTACTTGATAAATATCAGAATGCTACAGATTCAACACAATGGGCCATAAAACACAGATTAAATAATTATCATTTCAAAAATGCAATTCGACAATCATATCGATTATTTGACATGATTAAGAGTGTTAATCAGACCGGTGGACGTGAGAAACATTCTACTTATGAAAATAAAGATGTTTTACAAAATTTTCAGAATGCCATGGTGCATAGTCATTATCATCAGGTTGTCGAACATGGTAAGACAATTTACCCTGATGAACCTGTCTATGTTAAGATTACTTCTGATTCATTCATTATTCGAAAATCATCCGAAGAACAGATTCTGAAAAAACGGCTGATCTACCATCAATTGATTGAATCAGACAGGAACTTTGAGATTGGCTTAATTAATGTAATTCCGAATTAGATTAATTAAGTAGAGTTAAATTGGATCGATCGTAAAAATATAAGTCGATCCTGGAGTGCTATTATCAATATATGTTATATTACCATTACTTGAATTGTATGATGTAATTGGGTGATGAACTAATTTTTCATTTACTGTGTCTAGCGTTCCTTCTGGTACTAGTCTTGCGGTTGTGGTATGTACAGGAATTTTAGACATCATTGTTGCAACATCAATTGTTGTCACTGATATTGGATCATTTGTTTGGTTGAATGATCGGTAATTAGCACGTTGATGATAAATAACGCAAACTAGTGTTCCAGATGGTGGAGTCAAAGTAATATTCTGATTATTCCACGTCAATGTACCTGCTTGTGGAGTTGATGCTCCTGATGGACGATTAACTCTGTTAAATCCGATTCTTGTTGATGTTACAATTCGACTACCTGCTGATGCAGTGAAGACGGGTGTTGTCGCTTTTGTCACCCATCGATCATTGATAATATGATTATGTTTAAGTCGGTTCAAAAATTCTGGGATAGATTTTTCAGTACGATATTTAACATTTGGTGTATTAATGTGAAAAATTTCACAAATGTATGTTCCTGAAGATTGAAAGTTAGAATGATTAGCAATAGCTGTAATTTTTGGTGTTGACATCTTAATTAAATTCTGAGAATATATTAAAGTTAAATGTCTTCCAGTCATAACAATTATATTAAAAATAATTTATCGCTATTGTTCGATCACATTTATGTTATTAATTTGGAAAAAAGACGCGATCGTGCTATTTTAATAGATTATAAACTAAAGCAAAGGAACATCGAGTACGAATTATTTTATGCCGTTGACGGAATGTCACCCAAATATGACAAAATATGCCAACACATTCTAAATAAAAATAATTTTATCAAATCACGAGGTGCTATCGGTTTGTTACTAACATACAAAAAATTACTCAAGGATGCTATCAAAAACAATTACAGAAAATTCCTTATTCTCGAAGATGACATTAATTTCCATCATGAATTTTTATTGGATTTCAAAAATGATTCTGATGTTATTTATTTAGGTGCTAATCAATACAGATATGATGCAGAGCAAATTTTACAAATTGACTCTCATCTTGGTTATTATTATGTTTCACAGGAAAATTGGCATTTCACTTATGGGACATATGCTATTGGAATGACACTGGAATTTGCACGAATTTTACAAGCATCAATTGATATCAAAACAGTCGAATATCCAATTGACTTACATATTTTCTGGCAATTGAAAAAAAATAATAAAATTGGAAAAGTTATTTTTCCTTTTTTGATTTTGCCTGATGTTTCTGATTCCGATACTCAAGATAAACGTGATTTGGAAGAATTTTGTCGTGAGAGGAAATATAATATGTCAGATTATGAAATTATCAATATTGCTGATTTTAATCTTTTCAAAGACAAATTGGATGAATTTAAAATATCATTACGACAATTATTCTATCCGTATCGTCACCAAGAAAGAATTTCCTATTCTGTTTTTCCTGAAATTTTGCAAGATTACTTACCTTGTTTGAAGAATTTTTTTAGAACAGACGATTTTCCTTGGATTGACCTTTTGAAAATGATTGAAGAATTTACTCCATTTGTTTTTGTTATTCCCTCATACAATAATATTGACAATTATCATATCAATCTGACATCAATTGTGCAACAATATTATCCACCAAGTCTCTATAGAATTATTTATCTTGATGATTGTTCTGATGATGGTACTTCTGAAGCAGTCTTACAATTCAAAAATGATCACAATCTCAATAATTTACTCTATTACCGACAAAAAGAAAGAACACGACAAGGTCTCGCACGATTTCAGGCATATCATATGGTTTTTCCCGATGAATTTGTTCTGATGTTAGATGGTGACGATTGGTTATTTAATGAATCTGTACTGGAATCACTTGATTTTCATATTGTCAGTCATCATTTACGAGCGACATATGGTTCATATTATATTTATAGTGATCCAGAACAACCAAAAGAATTTGACAAGACATATGGTTCGCATTTATTATGTGATCGACAATTTAGTTTTGATGATATGAAGAAGAAGGGTTATCGTCACTGTGATTGGATTAGTGGTCATTTACGAGGTGCTTATGGAAAATTATGGCAAAATATTGCTGTTGTTGATTTGCTTGATCATGAAGGAAGATTTCCAAGAATAGCATCGGATTTAATGGAAATGGTACCTGTACTAGAACAATCAGGTGATCATCATCGAAATATTTGTCAACCAACTGTCATTTATAATAAGGTGAATTCAATGAAATACGCAACATCGTATTACAATTACGGGCAACTTTCTGAAAATGATGAATATAGACAAAAAATGCAAGAAAAAGTCAAAGATCGTCAAATTTACGAAACTGTTAGTGAGATTGTTTTAGAAATTGTCAAAAAGGAATCTGATGTTGAGAGATGGTTGCGAATAACAGGTGCAATATTTGTTAACGATATTCCGGAAATTTATAACCGTGTGCATCCGGAGAGTGATTTTGTCATTTATGTTAAAGATGGTCAATTGTATTTGTCTAATCTAAAAAATTAAAGTTTTGAATAATATTAATGGAATGTTACAGCATTAAAGAAGCTGTTAAATTCGAATTTCCAGAAAAAATTCGTGACAAAGTGAAACCATTTATCATCGCACACGAACGGTATAAACAAGATGAGACGGTTGGAAGATCATACATTGTTTTGCCATCATTTACTTATTTTATTAAAAACAGAAACAAATTTCCACATGCACATGAAATTATGATTTGTCACGATGCACTTCCGAACAGAAAAGATGGTCGATTAGTTTTTGATTTTGATATTAAGAATACTGAAATTAGTAACCGATCTTTTGAAAAACGATTTAAAGAAGAAGTTGAGAATATTATTTGGAATGTTATTGATGAGAATTATTGTGGATTGAATGTTGGATTGATTGAATTTATTTGGTCATCAAGTAAGGGTTCGACAAAGAAATTCTCAAAACATTTGACGGTGAAAAATTTCTGTTTCAAGAATTGGATGGTTGGATCAAAAATATTCTATGATTTGTTCCAGAGTCAATGGTGTGATTCTCTGGAAGATTGGTTACCAGTTGACAAGGTACTTGATATGCAAATTATCAGAAAGAATGGCACATTAAGAATGGTTGGTTCAAGTAAACTAGATGGCAAATTATTGACACTTGATAGCAAACATCGTTTTGAGGATAGTTTGATCAGACCATATTTGACAGCGGATATTGAAAAAGAACAATATGTTGGTGCAGTTAATATGATTAAATCAATTCGGAGAAAATATGATAAATTGAGACATCCAGAACAAAATACTTTTAACAAGAATATTGTTTATTCGAATTGTGTGCCAAAAGGTAATGTGACGCCAATTTATGATGATAGTGTCTATATGAAGGCATTTAAGATCATTGACGATAAAATGCCAGGTGTTTTTAAGATGAGAAAATCGGTGAGTAATAAATTGGAGTTGTTACGTGTTTTACCGGCGAAATGTCCGATATCTGGTAATATTCATGAGAATGAAAATGGATACATTTTAATTCACAACAATAATAATGTGTTTCAGTTTAGATATGGTTGTTACAGATATTGCGGTAAGACTAAGACTGTTAAGATTTAGTGAGACTGAGCAATTTGTTTTCGATCACTAAACAATTATTGTATTCATTTTCAGTTAGTTTGCTGACTATTTCTGTGAAATTAGTCATGGCGGTAAATTTGAGATCTTTCTGGACAAGCATTAACAATTGTTTGTAGACGAAATGCTTGGAGAGATTTTCCTGAAGAAAAATACTGAGACAATGGAAATAGATGCTTTTCTCTTCTGCTTTAGTTTGTCTTTGGTAATTTTCAAGACGAGTTTTGATGAGTTTGATGATGATACTGATAATGAAAGAACGATCGATTTTCAATTCGACAAGATTATCGATAAATGTGATCCATTTCTCATTGGCATCAATATTGGAGACATAGACTGTTTTCAGTTCAATAATAGCTGAAATGATTAATTCTTTTTCGGAATCAGATGATTTTTCGAGTTGTTGTGATAACTTGTTCAAGTCAGTAACTGATTGCATTTCTTTGATAAATTTCTCACGATCCTTGATGGTAATATTACTGATGGCAAATTTGAGGGCTTCTTCTAATTTGTTGAAGGAATCTTTGGCAATTTCGTTCCATTTTCTCATGACATCGACATTCATGTCAGGTATCTTTTTGATGACAAATGTTTCAATTTCACCATAAATTTCAGTTTTGAGTGAGCTTCCAATGGTAAGATCGTTAATTTGCTTAAGTTGTTTGTTGCATGCCTTGAAATCTGTGACGTCAGATGCCAAGAATTGATTGATGATATATTTCTTAATGTACACCTTTTGCTTCTTGGTGCTGAAATGTTCAGTGAGACTATTCATCAATTGTGTCAAACCGCATTCTTTGAACATTTTATTGGCAGATTTCTTGATATAGAGTTTCTCTTTGAAATCTGATTTGGTTGTGGAGAAATAATCAGTTAGTTTGGTATATTCGTCACTTGACAATTTGATGTCTTCGTTGTTTCGACAATTGTATGCCTTCCAAATTGGCGAGATGATACTGTGATCGATGACAATTTGGAGTTTGTTATTCATTTCATTGAAATAGGCATTCTTGGATGTATACTTCTCATCATCGGAATCATAAATAATTTCGCGATTTGGCATAATAATTGGAATACAAACATCATCATCAGTATATTTGGGTAACAATTGTTCGACTGTCAAAAAACTAAAATTCTTGAAAATGAGATTTTTGTTAATCTTGATTTCATTCGAAAATTCAAATTTAGTATGGACTTGTTTAATGAGATCTTCCTTAATTTGTGTTTTAATCATATCCTTGATAGCATAGAACAAGGCCTCATTATCAGTGTCAATGTAAACATACATAGGAATCTCCATTATAATCTTCTTTAATCTATCTTTTAATTAATAATATTTTTAGGATCAATTTTTTCCATAACATATGTTATGGAAAAAATGTGCAAATAGGATATTTCAATTTTTCCATAACTTAAGTTATGAATAAAATATGTAAACGTAGTAACCTTTGATAAATATGACATTACTAAAGTTGCGATGTCGATAATTTATTTATTGGACGATTCACTGAAGAAACCCAGTGCTAAGAAAGCCAGAAAACTGACCCAAGATATACCAGTTTTGACACCGATATTGATATCTGCTATTTTAGAGAAGAGTGCATACATAATACCAATGACTCCAGCTGTTAGTAAACCATAGGCGTATAATTGATAATCGAGAAGTAGTTTGATGATAATTCCTGCGATAACGGCAAGAATGGAAATGATTAAGACGACAAGAAATTTAGTTTGGTGTTTTTGTTCGACATCTATTCCTGGTTTATCTGTGCATTCTGTCCAAGTATTTGGTTGTGCTATAGCATCATATGTCGTGACAAGAGTGGAGAAACCAGAAATGGCGAGACCACCGATAATACCATATTGCCAAGGTGTCAATGATATACTCATTATATTTATTTAAACAATTTAAATAACAAGTATATCAGATGAAGACGTTCAAATTGTTTAAATAAATATAAACAATTTAAATAATCAGATGAAGACGTTTACATATAATGAAAATAGTGTTAGTTATCTTGGTTGTGTTACGAGTAACGGTGAAATAGTGTTATATCATGAAGAGAAACAGAGAATTGAATTGAGAAAGACTGGTGACATTGGTGATTTTACTGAGATTAGTCTGAAGACATTTGTTTTAGATCGATTGGTGAATACATTTGGTATTGGAGGTTTGGGAATTATTTGTCAGGGATGGATTTTGCCTGATACTCGAGTAATTTTAGAATGGTTAGGTGAAAATAGATCGGTTGTGATTCATGAATCGATTGAGAAGATACAAAAAATTCATTGTTACAATGATACAACCAGAATTGTTTATGATAAATAAATTAATAGGTATTAAATTATTTATTGATAATGCTCCTGATAGACATCAGGAGACCTCATTTTATGATGATATCAAGTTGTTGGTATAGTGCTTCAAGAGTACCATTGTTATCGATTTCATAATCGTGAGGGATATTCTGCATTTCGAGTTCAGATGTGTGATTGTGTGATTCTGTCCTGACACGATCACGTTTGAGATTGATGATAATACCACCAAGACGTTTAACCAAATCTGCTTCTTCTTTGTAACGAATATCGCAGATACAGATATTATCCGTTTTACCGTGAAGAGAGATTTCAAGAGACTTGACCCAAATGGCTTTTCCCATTTCAGGCATGATCTTATACATTTGGTCTCTCATACATTCGGTTCCAAAATACTGCATAATTTTTCTTGGAGTGACGTTTTCCCATCTTGGATCAGGTGTTTCTTTTTGTTCTTGGGTTCCATAAAGTTGGTGGTCTTCGAAGGAGAAAATAACTTGTGCCGCCTTTTTCAAATTCTCAGCCATTGCCCTCTTCTCATAATTGTATTTCTCAACCAAATAATCACCAGCAGTATCCTTACCACTTCCAATTTCACCCTTAAAACCAATAGTAATCATTTATTCTATTATAATATTGTATTTTTGTGTCAATTTTTTTAATAATGGTTAGACGACTATCAGGACGACTATCAGGACGACTATCAGGACGACTATCAGGACGACTATCAGGACGACTATCAGGACGACTATCAGGACGACTATCAGGACGACTATCAGGACGACTATCAGGACGACTATCAGTACGACTATCAGGACGACTATCAGGACGACTATCAGGACGACTATCAGGACGACTATCAGTACGACTATCAGGACGACTACCAGGACGACTACTATGATGGTAATATATTGTTGATAGCGTTTTATAATTTTTATTTTAATAATAACTACAAAGTGAGGATCGATTCATAATCATGTATTTAATCAATAATTAGCAATGTGTTAGTCAAGATGTTAATTAAGTTATTATCATCATAATTGTCGTCCTAGTTGTCGTCTAATGTTTGACATAGTCATCGTAACATCAATCAATTTGTTTTCATGTCTATAATTAAATGGATCAATTTTACGTTGGATTGATTATTTTATGTATCTTAATTTTGGTTATTTATTGGTTATGTCAATCTAAAACGCATAAGAAAATAGATATTAATGATCATGAAATGAGGTATCCCAATGTCTATCGGGATCATACAGTGTCGCAAGTTGCTGATGTTCCTGTTAATAAGAATAGGAGTAAAATTAGGGACATATGATTATTTTTATGATTGTCAATCATAAAAATAATTAATAGTTACTGTATCTCATTTGTTGTTGATTCATCATACCCATATTCATTTGTTCGACTGGTAAGCCCCAATTTTTCTCGAATTTTTTAATTTCGGCATTTTTACGAGCATTGACGAATGTTTGATAAGATTTATTGTAATTTTTTGGATCATTCTGCATAAGAATTTCAGAGACAATTTTCTTATTTGGTGCAACAAGCAAACTAGTAATAACATCGTCACTAACTCCACCTACTTTCAATTGGTTAGAAGCATCAATTTCTTTTTCAGATGGAGCACCGATTTGGTACAAAAGCAAATCACGCGCTATTTCTGTCATTTTATTTTTTTCTTCCTGAATTTTATCCGTGTTGTCATTGAATACGTTTGTGTTATTGGGTACATTCACTTTATTAAGTACAATATTTTTTTTCGCTTCAACTCGTAATAATTCCAATTGTGCAATCATAAGATCTAATTCAGCTTCCTCTTTTGCTTCTTCTGGGGTTTGACCACCTTGTTGAATAGTAAATGATTTTATTTTTTGAACAATGGGATCAAATACCCTATTTCTAAAATCAGCTGGACTAATAACAGCCTGTCGTCCAGGTAATTCGTTATGATAATATTTTTTAAGTTCATCTTCTGTATAATCGTTATTTGGATCAGATGTGATTAAAAAATTAGAAATACTATAATCATCATTCGTATCATCAGAAGAAGTAAAAAAACTTCTCACTGTTACGTCAGACATATTTGTTATGCCAGTTTCCCCAATTTTTCTAATTTTATGAGTACCTGTATATTTAAGCGTATCAGATATTGGCAAAATAAAAGGAATGGGTGCCGTAAGAGATGTGGATGTAGGAGGAAGAAATACAGTAGAAGTGGATTCAGGTGTTGAAGTGAATTCAAATGGTGAAGTGGATTCAGGTATTGAAGTAGATTCTGAAGCGGGAACAGATGCAGGATTAACTTTTTTTTTAGCTTTAGTGCTACCAGGGGTACCACCAGTTATTAGAGCAGACTCACTATCTCTAATAATGTAATAATTGGTTTGCGCATCTTTTGGAAATGTCATATTCAAAACACTATTTTTTTGTTCTTCACTAAGCGGTAATTTTTTGAAATCGGCGATAAAATCCCTGAAACGCGTAAAAACATTAACATCATTCTCATACATTTCTGTTGAATTTGTACTTTTACGATTGATTAATTCATCATATTTTGTTAAAAATTGATCAATTGCTGTCTTTTTCGTGTTAGATTGACTTGCTACGACACTTGGAATTCTACTGGTGCTCATAATTGTAGTAACATCATTCGCAGTTGTTGCCTCTTTAACTTTTTGAATTGTTGACACAATAGTTTGATATTCAGGTTGTTTCACAGCGGATTGAAAAACAGATTTTTGTGAAATCGATTGCATTGTCGAATTACTTTCAGCTAAAACTTGCGCAATATTCGCACGAGTTTTTTTAGCATCTTGTAATTTTTTAATCATAGCATCTATCTGATCCAAATCCTGTTGTGACATTATTAATTATAAGCTATAATTTTTAATTATTACAGATTAATAAATGCCAGTTACCCTTCGATCAATCTCGTCAGCTGAACCTAGTGTATCACTAAATATGAGTGAATGGATAAATGGCAAAACAATCATCAGCCCCAATGTCAATACACTCAAAAATAAAACTCAAAATGAATGTCAAGCGTTTTGTCGTGCTGATGATCAATGTTTGTTTGCTGTTTATGATAGTTCGTCTTCCACTTGTTATACGAGAGGTATTGAAACCAATTCCAATAGCACGACAGGTTTAAAAAACGAATATGGTTTTGATCATCTATCTGGAAGTTTTCTACCAACTAACAGTGTTCAAATGCTTCCATTTGTTACAAAAGAAAAATGCGAAGATAGTTGTCTTGCTAACCCGAATTGCGATTATTACACTTTACTCAATAGTAACTGTAATCTTAATTCATTCAAACAAGATGGCAATTATTCTATGAGTATGAAAGTTCAGTCATCTGATAAAAATGTCTTGTCAGAAGAAGAAAGAAATAATATTTCTTGTTGCATGAATGATCCGAATTACACAGGTGATTGTTCAAAAATGTCTGCTATGTCTAAATCATGTGATACATATATGACTGATATTTGCCAAAAGAACAAAAATCTTCCCGAATGCAAATGTGTGAATAGACATGAGAACACGAGATATCAAGCTATTAAAAGTAAATTACCAGCAGGTGTTCTTGATGAATGCTGGTTCCCATATTGTCAATTCAATAATACGACGAATGATGGTAATACAGAGTCTTATGTTCCGACTGATATGATACCAACAACTGTTACTTATTTCGACAATGATGGAATTAATAGAATTCAAAATATAAAATGTGCTCGAACAAGCAAATGCAATATCACTGATTTACTCAATCCTGATCTCAAAAATAATTGTCCTTCATTTTTTAATGGTGATATGACCAAAAAGATTATTGCCAAATTACCTTCAGTTTCGAACAAAAAGATTGAATCATTTGAAAATATTGATGAAAATCAAAATTACATCTTATGGATGATCATTGTCCTGATTATTTTAATCATTATTATTTATCGCGCAAAATAATTCGTGTTAAAATAACAAGAATTATCTTTATCGATATATAATGTCCGAGAATAATGTCTTTACTATCGACGAGGATCAAATCAATATGGATGAAATTAATGCATTATTAAATGAATCAACCCAACAAACAAAAAAACGTGTTGTTTCTTTCGATCGTGCCACTATACAAGAATCTGAATCAGAAGATGATTTCGATCTTCCTGAAATTAGAAATGGTCGTGATAGTCATTCTAATAGCAATGGTCATTCTAATGGCCATTCTAATGGTCATGAAATGAATCATAATGAAAACAATGATTATGAGAGAGTAATGTCCAGGCAAGTGAGGCAATCAATTGATCAGAATGTCCGGAAGACAAATGGTCGAATGTCATCTGATCAAGAAAGACAGATTAGAAATGAAATCGAAGAAGTTGATGAACAACCACAAAGACAAAATCAAGCCAGACGTTTACCTGAAGAACAAAGACAACCTCAGGTCAGACGTCCAATGAGAGAAGAAAATGAAGAACAATCACAAAGACAACCTCAAGTTAGACGTGTCAAAGAAGAAAATGATGATTTTCATGAACAAAGACAATCTCAGGCTAGACGTGCTATTAGAGAAGAAAATGACGATTTTCATGAACAACCACCGCAAAGACAGACTCAAGTGAGGCGTTCAGAAATTAGTGAACAACAAATTAGACCACAAGTACGTCGTGAACCACAAGTTAGGCGTGAGCAACAAATTACTGAACAAGCTGATATTCCCGAAGAAAAACCAAGAATTCAAAGACAGGTTAGACAAACAAGACAAGCAGAAATTCCTGACGAACAACCAAGAAGACAAACAAAACAGGTAGAAGAGCAACCGAGAAGGCAAGAACCTGAAGAGGAATATATTAATGAAGAAGAACGAACGGAAATTGATAATTATGCTGAAGAACAACCTGTGCAAGAAGTTCCGAATGCTGTTGAAAGAACAGCAGATGGTAAAATTATTGCGAGGAGAGATAATCAAAAGAAGCTACCACCTAAATTGCAAAAGATTCAGGAATCATACAATAAAATGCTCGAAATGCAAACAAAACAAAGTGAGCAAATTAGAAAATCAACACGTGGAACACCGACTCGAGTTGCTGGCACAAAAACGAATGCTGTCAAGGTTAGTTCCGAGGGTAGAATGCCCAGCCAAAATAGAATCATCAGTAAGAATCGTATTGAGAATTCATTCATTGAATTTCCCAAAGAACGTCAGCCTCAAGTGTCTCAAAATGATCCTTTACCGAAAAGAACAACTCGTAAGACACCTATTGTTGAAGTCGAGGATGAGCCTGAAGAAGAACCTGAACCAGAAGTTTCGACACCAGTGAGAAGAGGTCAGACAGTTACTGGTGTGAGAACACCGATTGCTTCATCAAGAACGTCGACAAGAGGACAAGAACCACCAGCAAGAGCGAATAAGATTCCACTGAAGTTGGCTAAACTGATGACAGAGGAAACAAGAAGACAAGCAATGAATGGTGCAAAGAATATGAATGAAGTAATGAAATTGCGGTATACTGCCAATATTGATTTGAACATTAATCCTGATAAATTTACAGTTCAGGAATTGAGAAAAATGAGTGCTGATAGGAGACAGGAAGAATATCGTCGCAAAGAATTCGAAAAACAAAATTCACGTGAAAATTTTGTGAAACAAATTAATGATGATGTCGATAAAACTCCCATTCAAAAAGCAATGGCACTGCAAAGTATCAAGGTCGGTGCCAGACAACCAATCAGACAGAAACAATAAAAAATTTGAAATGTTCCATTTACATATTGTTTCTATCAAACCTTGAGGTTTTCAAGAAAAATTTGAATTATTCCATTTACATATTGTTTCTATCAAACCTTGAGGTTTTCAAGAAAAATTTGAAATGTTCCATTTACATATTGTTTCTATCAAACCTTGAGGTTTTCAAGAAAAATTTGATAAATAAAATTATTATTTTATCTATCAAACAACTATGAATTCCGATACTAAACTATCCCTATCGAAATGTGCTGTTATTGATTTACAAAATTTACTAAAGACGATTAATCAGATTGATCCTTCTTTATCGGGTCCTAATTTTAAATCATTGGATGACATTAAAAATAATTTTATTGAAGTTGTCAAAAAAATACATTCACATGGTATTAGCTATCAAAATATGTATATGGTGTTCAAATCATTTCATTTTATTGACACAGAAGAAAGCAAAGAATACAGTTATCATGAAGTAACAAAATACATTCTTTGTCTCGCTCATCAATATTTTCCTGAATGGAAAGATCCAACACTCATTATTATTGAGAGTCTTGATAAAAATGACAAGGAAGTAGATGACAGAGCGTTATTCATTATTTGTAAACAATTGATTGATTTAAATGAACCAGTTGTTATTTTTTCGAATGACCATTTCTTAAACATTGCAACATATCTACATAAACCAGCTAAATGTACATACTATACACTATTTTATGTTGATCACGAAAATTGGATCAAATCGAAAATGATTGTTCAAAAAGAATTCACTGATATTCTTTCATCGGGTCATTACACTGTGATTCATTTATCACCAAATCATACTTCAGGATTTAAACTAATAAATTTCTGATGCTTTATTAATGATTAATTATTATTTACAATTAATAAACACACGTCTTGTTCGATTTTACTTATTTTTACTTCTTGTTTCAATTTTCATTAACACTATCATTTTTGAATGTATCTTTCTCATTTTTGATAGACAATTTTTCTTGTACTTACTCATTATTTTGTCAGGTGTGTTTTTCTTTTTCAATTCTATCATATACAATTTCAAAGAAAATTATCTTATTCACAAAATTTATCTTGACAACTTATCCATCATGCTGAAATTTCTTTCCAAAACGGATAAATCACTCGTGTCATCATGGCCTCCTGATAAAATACACGAAATTATTGGTCATGGGAATCATACCATTGATAATTTACTTTTATGTATTGAAACCACTTCTATCTTCATGATTAAATTAGTTGTTACCTTTGTCATTATGTTACTCTTCAAACCTCATTTAATTAATTTATTTTTTATTACTTTGATTGTTTGTTCAGTTAATCTTTACTTGTTATTCAAACAGAATCGTGAGAAAAAGACAATCAAGATGGATTTATTGTATCATACGGTCTATTATTTGATTCATTACCGATTGAATTTTCTCCTGAAGCATTTTCAGAATCAATTTGATTTTATTCTCAAAAATTCTGAAATCAAAAACAATTCCAGTTTTGTTTACATTAATCTGATTATCCTCTGTATCTATCTCTTTTTCATCAAGTCTGCAGAAGATCGTCTGTATGTTATCATTTTTGCTCGTAATTCAAGTTATTTTTTCACGTTAATTCAACAATTTACTGATCAATATTTGCAAATTAAAAAATACTGTGATACCAATGATGATTTATTGAATTTACCTCACAAAGAAAGATCGATCGTTAAAAATGAGAGTTTGTCATCTTTGGTCCTATGTGTAATGGATAAAATAACTGAACCAATTCATTTATTTCCTGGTGATCGTATTATCGTTTATGGTGATTCTGGATGTGGTAAATCGACATTGTTTAATCAATTGAAGAATTTATCAACACGACCTGTTGAAATTATGATGAATGAAGTGAAATATGATTCATTTGCTGTTATTGAGAAACAAATTTTGTTAATTAGGGGAAATAGTTTTCGTTATTTTCATTGTTCTTTGAGATCATTCATTATTGATAATCTGGAAAATGATGATGAATTATTGTTAGAATTATTTGAAATGATGGAAATGAAGGATTTTGATATTGATGATGTTATTAATAGTAATAATATTTCGACTGGTCAAATGAGAAGGGTAATCTTGATTAAGTCATTTTACCAATTAATAAAACTAAAATACAAGATCGCCCTTTTCGATGAACCCGATGATGGGTTGCAAGAATCATTATTTATTTCGATTTTACAAAAAATACTAACACATTCTGCACTGAAAAATGTCATTTTAATGATTATCTCACATAATCCACGACTTCAAACAAATACTGACTTATTTACTGGATTTATTCTTGTGACCAAAGAAAAAATATCATTTCACACTGATTGACTATTCTGAAAACAAAAAATGATTTTAAAAAATATTTTTTTGTTATGATTATCTGAGCGATTATCTCGACGATTATCTCGACGATTATCTGGGCGATTATCTCGGTGATTATCTGGGCGATTATCTGGGCGATTATCTGGGTGATTATCTGGGCGATTATCTCGGCGACAACTATGGTGAATACAAGAATAACATTTTTAATAAAATTTACATTTATTACAATAACTCAATTAAAAGACATAAATAAATTGTCGCCAATGTAGTCGCCAATGTAGTCGCCAATGTAGTCGCCAATGTAGTCGCCAATGTAGTCGCCAATGTAGTCGCCAATGTAGTCGCCAATGTAGTCGTCAATGTAGTCGCTTAGTTTATCGTTACAGTAATTGTCAAGATAGCCATTAAAGTAAATGTCACAATTATCGTAAAAAAATTGACAAAATTATTCTTTGATTTAAAAGAGATCTTATTTATGAATAAATAGTAACATGGCTAAATCTGCAAACAAACAAAAGTCGGTCGCAAAGAACCATCATGATTCTGATGATGAGCCCAAGGTCATGAAGAAGAAGACTCCGCCCAAGAAGAGAACCAATCGGTCCAGCAAGATTGACAAATCTGATACTGAAGATGAGGGCGAGAACACAAGTAATACCAAGAAGTCATTGGATGATTCTGATGATGAAGCACCCAAGAAGTCCATCAAGAAGTCACTTGATTCTGATGATGAGGATTTGCCCAAGAAGAAGAAGTTTGTCAAGAAGTCAATTGATTCTGATGATGAACCTGAAGTACCAAAGAAGAAGAAGACTTCCAAGAAGTCTGTTGAGTCTGATGATGAGGATGTTCCCAAAAAGAAGAAGTCAAGCAAGAAGTCTGCTGATTCTGAAGATGAGGCACCCAAGAAGAAGACTAAGAAACATGTTAAGGAAGAAAGTGATAACGAAGATGATTTGGATGATGTCAATCTTAAGAGATCGAATAATGGAAGATCCGAAGATGTGCAGTTTGATGCCAGTACTCCTTTGAACAAATGCGCACCCAATGACATTTTCCGTTACATGAGAGTTCTTGCCAAGGAATCAAGTAATCCGACTCTGAAGCAAATTTCCGATTATTGGTATGATCAGATCAGGAATGTACCCAAACTCCACATTACATTCAAAACTCCTGGATTTGTGAAGAGACGCCCACAACAATTCGATAACAACCGATTCCAACATCGTGATAACCGTGATCGTGAAAATCCTGGACAACAATACGAACAATCTGATGGCACTTCATTTGGTAGACGTCGATTCAATAACAATGAAGGCAGAAATGAGGGAAGATCGAACAATGGAGGAAGAAACCCCCGAAGCGATCTCGATAATTAATTTCTTAAATTTAAATACATATTTACATTTAAGAGTATAATATGGCAAAATGGCCAAAAATAGATGATGAAAACTTTAACGAAAAAATAACAACTAAATTCGCAAAATTTGAAATCCCACACGTCAAAAAATCTTTTCGAAGTATCTGTTTTCCTCAAGAATATAAACATCAGATACCACAATTATTTCTCAGTGAATTCATCAATCCCAAAACCCCATATCGTGGTGTTCTTGTCTATCACCGTATCGGAGCCGGCAAAACATGTGCGTCAATCGGCATTGCTGAACATTTCATCGACGCTCAATATCAAGTCATTATTGTCTTACCAGCCTCCCTCAGAACTAATTACAGAGATGAACTAAGATCACAATGTGTCAAAGAAATGTATATTACGAAAGAAGAACGACAAAAACTATCGGAAATGTTACCTTCTGACCCAAGATATCGTGAAATTATTCGAGCCAGTGACAAAAGAATTGATTCATATTATAACATTTATTCATACAATAAGTTTTTTGATATTATTGATGAAATTGATCTCGAAAAAACATTACTCATCATTGATGAAGTCCAGAATATCGTCAGTGAGACAGGAACATATTACGAACAAATCATGGCAAAACTCAAGAAAACACCTGATAGTCTACGTACTGTTATTATGACTGCCACTCCCATTTTCGATAAGCCTGTGGAAATAGCATTGACAATGAATCTCATTTTACCAAAAGAGAAAAGATTGCCTATTGGTCATAAATTCAATGACAAATTTATTCATGAAGAAGAACATAAAGATGGATCTGTGACTCATACTGCTATTAATATGGATGAATTTAAGGAAACATTGAAAGGTTATGTGAGTTATTATCGAGGTGCTCCAGAAAGTGCTTTTCCTCAGGCTATTTTTAAAGTTTTGAAATGTGTTATGGTTGGTAAACAATTGACGGCATATGAAAAGGCGATTAATAATGAAAAGAAAATTTATAATGAAGGTGAAGAAATAACAAATAGTTTTTTTATCTTATCAAGGATTATTTCGAATTTTATTTTTAGTAATATGAAATTGAAGGAAGATGGCTTTCGGAGTTTGCGCGATCAGGATTTCGACCCAGATAACTTGAGACAATTATCGGCGAAGTTATGGAAATTAATTGGTAAAATTAAAAAATTATCAGGTTTGCATTTTGTTTATTCTGCCTTTAAGGGTTATGGTGGTTTGGAAATTATCGCCAAAATGTTGGATCATTATGGTTATAAAAATTATTTTCTCCATGGTCCAGGACCGAAAAGATATGTTTTCTGGACTGGCGATCAGACAGATGCTGAGAAAGATGAGATTAAGGCAGTTTTCAATCATGCATCAAATGAAAATGGGAGTCGACTCAAAATTATTTTAGGATCACCATCGATTAAAGAAGGTGTTAGTTTGTTACGTTTGCATGTTGTGCATTTGTTTGAACCATATTGGAATATGTCACGATTGGAACAAATTATGGGACGTGGTATTCGATATTGTTCACATAAAGATTTACCGGAGGAGAGAAGATTTGTGATGGTCTTTTTGTATTTGGCAACGAATCCTGAGATTGCTGAAACGATTGATCAAAAAATTTTGAAAATGGCTTTTGATAAGACAAATATTAGGACACAATTCGAATTAGCATTGAAGGAATGTGCTGTTGATTGTCAATTGAATCATTATGGTAATAAAACAATTGGAGAAAAAATACAATGTGATGTTTAAAATGAGCGTTACTTAATTAATACTTTTATTCAAGTATTAATTAAAAATGCATTCGGAAGTAATCATCCAAGATATAAATATTGCTCTTAATGGCGAAAGTGAACTTGACGTTAATCAATTAACAAAACAAATTTTAGCTCCATGCTTCAATACTGATATTATTTTTGATATTGTTAAAGACATTGAAGAAATTTTTGTTTCAAATAAATATTATGTCATTGGTGAAATTATTGAACAAGAACCAAGTTACATTTTGAATGTTTTATTTATGAAGTATGAAAATTTATTTGAGAAACTAAAAAAAATTTTAGATTATTATGGCGTCTGTTATTTCATACCATCACACATTAAAATTTTAGAAACATGTAGACATATTATAGAATCAAAAGATCAATTACAATTAAAAGCATTACGATTTCAGTCTCATGGTAGTGATAATCATTATGAAAAAGTAAATATTAATTTTAATTTTAAGACGCTTAAACATCTTGGTGTTGAGAAATATTATGATATTGATTTATCTGAAATGGATTCATTAGAAACATGCCAATATAGTTTTGAAAGGAAAAATCAAGAATTAACATTGTCAGAAAAAATAATTCATTTAGATTGCTTGGATGGATATACTGGTTATGGTAAATTACCAAAATCAATAAATCAATTATATTATATTGTTAATAATGTTGTAGATATTGATAATATTGAATTAAATGATCTTACACTATGGTTTAGATCTCCAATACCTTGTTATTTCAAAAATGATACAGTAAAAATATTAAAACTTCAAGTTTTTCATACATTAAATGATATTGATCTTAATTTTCCAAATATTACAGAATTAGAAATTTGTTACAATGATATTGTTGATAATGATGATTTATTCCTTAAAATGATCGATAATTCAATCAATCTTGAAAAAATTTCTATTATCAATTATTCCGAAAAGAATAATATATTTCATCCTAATATTTTACATAACGATAATACTAAATCCTTGACTTTTTTTACCAATGTAAAGAAAATGGATCCTAATATCATTTGTTCAAGTAAAATGAAATCTTTATCTATCAATTCTCCATCGAATATTTTATCTCTAAATACTCCAAGTTTACAAAATTTAGATATTTATTCTAGATGTAATAAAACAGTATTGGTCAAATCTGATTCTATTTTAAATGAATTGACGATAGCTTTATTTGATAATATTAAAATAGATTTGTCCGAACTTAAAACAGAGAAACTATATATTCATCCTATAGTTATTTCTTCTACACAAACAATGAATACTGAATTAATATTACCATCATTTTATAGGTATCTCAAAATTGCTAATTATTTATCACAATCATGGTTAAATGATGAAGTCGAAATTCTTGAACTTTCCCTATTTAAATGTGATCAAGATCAAATGTTTTTAATTGATTGTGATATAATTAATGCACTGTATCTTAAGAAATTGATTGTCAATAATCATATTGAATGGCAAAAATATATTAATGTCTCAAACGAATGTGAAATCATTTTAAATGCAAATTGAACTTTATCAATCATGGCTTAATATGGAGGTCGAATCACTAGAAGTAATTTTTCCTTTGATTGTTGGTGACATAGATAAAATCTATGCACCATTTTTGAAAAAATTAATCATTAATAAAAAAATAGATTGGAATAAACATATTGATGTTTCTGATTCATGTGAAATTGTTTTAATTTAAATTTTAGAAGCAAAATTAAATTAAATTGATGTTAGTAACAAGTAGTGGTATAATAAGAAAGATCAATATTCTAATCAATGATATTGATACTATGGATAATATTTCAATATTATCGAAACAACTTTCAGATGAAAATTTTAACGAAAATTTAATTAGTGATTATCTCCAAGATATTACAACAATTAAAATTAATGTACCAATGGAAAATTTAATGATCATTGATATATTATTTCGGAAATATGCTTATCTTTTTACAAATTTGTATGAAATTTTCATTCATACCGAATATTCATTCATACCATCTTCAATAACACATTTAACAACAACTGATAATGTCGAATCTAATGAAGAATTACAATTAGAAAAATTACATTTTCGGGGTTATGAAATTGGCGATATATTAAATGAATTTACCATTACAACCAATTTTAATCCAAAGTCATTAAAATCATTAACAATTGATAAAAAATGTAGTAATATTACTAATCTTGACTTAATCGAAGAAATGGATAATTTGGAAACACTGATATTTTGTTACATTACACTGGTACCTGATAAGGAAATAATTTTTTCAGATAAAGTTAATTATTTGAAAGAATTTCATGGTTATTGTGGATTAGGGGAGATACCACCAGTGATTGATGCATTAGGGTATTATGTTAGGCATGTTACTGATATTAGTAGGATCAAAATTAAAAAATTACATCTTTATTTTTATTTACCATATCATAATCTGGTATTTGAAAACGATACTGTTACAGATTTATCAATTTCGACAACATTGAATATTAATGATATCGAATTTAATTTTCCAAATATCAGAACGTTACTGATTGATCGTGTGTATTTGGATGATTCAAATGATTTTGTGAAGAAATTAATTGATAAATCGGAATATTTAATTGAGATGATTCTCACTAATCGCCCTAATAATAAAAATCAAACCGATTATAATGATTTTATCTGTCCAAAAAATGTCAAATATATGCATTTAAAGTCGTATATTGGTAATAATTTTTTTAATATTGAATCTAATGATTTAGAACGTTTTACATTGTCAACTTCAGCAAATACAATCAATATGGATACACCATTATTAAAACAGTTACATTTCAAATATTTATCGGAATATGTTCATGAACAATTTGTATCATTCAAGACAGATCAATGTTTAGATATTATAACAATATCAATGAATAATAATAATGTTATACTGAATATTGGTGAATTAAAAACAAGAAATCTTTCAATTTTCTCTTATGATTATGACAACTTACAGACAATTGTATTACCTTCATACTATATATATCTCGAAATTCATGGGGATAATTTGTTGCAATCATGGATTAATAATGAAGTTAAAACACTTGATATTCATACATGTTATGATTTAAGCAAAATAGGTGTTAATAAAATTAATGCAATTTTTTTTAAAAAAATAATTGTTAATAACCAATTTAATTGGAGACAATATATTATTATTTCTGATCATTGTGAAATTGTAGTCAAGTAATTGTTACGAATACATTTTTTTAATAACTTACATACACTTACGATGTTAAAAAAATTGATTAATATCATATTGATTAATTTATTCAATACAATAATGACAAATTCATATGATTTAGTTACAAAAATTGCCATTGAAGTGTTAAATTTTAATAAGTCTGAATATGTTTCAGAAACGCTAGTTTCGAAGGAGGTCACGACTTCAACCAACCTACGGTCTTATAAAAAATTTGAATACGAAGAATCGGATATAATTAATGGTCTTGATAACATCAATGTTGATAAATTATCAATAATTGTAAAAGATATTATTGATATCAGTGTGAGAAAATATTTTGACGTTACCAATGTTTTATTTCAGAAATATGAACATTTATTCGAAAATCTGGAATCGGTTAAAGTGTATATCAATAAAAATTTGTTTATTCCATCAAAAATTAAAAAATTGATTGTTTGTACACCGTATTTGTTTACATCAAAAGAAAAATTAAATTTAGAAGAATTATGTTTTGATTCTTACTTTGGAAATAAATCACAAGAAATTTATAATTATCATAATGATGATCACGATATCAATTTCGAATCAATCAAAAGATTTCGGTTATCCGAAACTATTAAATTTTTACCATATATTGAAAAAATGATCAATTTGGAATCATTGGCAATTTATGGTATTGATGAATTAATGAATGAAATTGATATTACACATTTAGATAAATTAATTTACTTCGAGGGTTACACTGGAATGTGTGAGTTACCACAAAATATTACCACGCTTCATTATCAAGTTGTCGCCATTAAAAAAATACCACCACAAATAAAATACCTACGTTTAAATTTTTATGACGATATCAATGATTTTCTGGAATTTAGTTGTGACAATGTGACTGATTTAACAATCATAGCTACTGTTTCACTTAAGAATGTTTATTGTTATTTTCCAAATACTATTAAATCGGTAATTAAAAGCGATGATGGAGAATTTGTTGATCGAACAATTAGGAATTGCAAAAATCTTCAACAATTACAAATTGAAACAGTTAGTAACTTTGATTTCAATTCAATCAATGAATCGAATATTAATATATTAAGTCTATATGGTGATTGTGATAATTATCGTATACAATCTAGTAATATCAAAAATCTTTACATAATTTGCAATAATACTGACAAGATTGAACTAAACACAAAAGAATTATCAGTATTACAAATTACGATACGTTATATTGTGTTATCCAAGCAAAAAAGTAATGATATTGTTATTTCATCTACACAAGAAAATCATCTCAATGAAATTTACATTGATATTTTACATAACGACTTTAACATATCAGAATTAAAAACGGAAAAATTAATTATTCGAGGATGTAAGATTAATGACAACAATTCAATTTTACCATCATATTATGAACATTTGGAAATATTTTATCGTTTATTATCATCATGGATAACTTATGATGTCAAAACTTTAACAATTAATACATCTGAAAGTTATGACTATGCAATATTCACTAATTGCGATAATATATATGCACCATATCTTAAAAAAATAATTATCAAACATCATGATCGTAATAAAAACTGTTTTGATTTTTCGAAACACATTACTGTTTCAGATGATTGTGAAATAGAATATCAATATGTCTAATGAGTTGTTTCAACTGCATTTGTTTCTTATCAAACCGACGGTTTTCATTTTTTTCCTGAGACAGAATGTCAAAATTTTCACGAAACTGATTGTTAATTGAATCATAAATTGAACTTTTACAGTTACATTTTGTTTCTTCGGCTTACAGCCTTAGAAAAAATTGAATTATTCTAGTTACCACGTCTACACTTTGTTTTCTTCGACCTACGGTCTTAGTAAAAAATTGACTAATATCGTATTTATTAATATGATATTAATAATGAATGAATTACCTTATGAATTATTCACATCCATACTTAAATATATCGAATACAATGATCTTATTTTGACATCGTCGAAACATTGTTTTTTGATTAGAAAATTGATTCAAATTGTTATCAATAACAAAATTCATATTTACAAGGAAGATGATATCGATCATAAATTTTGTCTTAATGCATATTTGCATCGTGGAATATTGAACAAAATACTCCAAAATGACAAAATTAAAAAAATAAGAACAAGAAGAATTATTATCGATCATGATAACTTTGATATCAGTAAATTTGTTGATAATTTCAAAAATAACTATGAATGTCTGAAAATTAGATTTTGTTATACGACAAAAATGACAATGCCATTTCCATTAACATTAAAATCATTAATCGTATCGGCCTTTTATGAACCAAATAATCGTTATAAAAGTAAAATATTGGATATTGTTTTGCCTGATTCATTAATACATTTGATTATTCCAAATTCATATATGGTAGAGTATCCAAAAAATCTAGAATATTTGAAATGTTCTCTCTATTTATCGAATGACGAAAATCAATTACCAAAATTAAAGACATTAGTTATAACGTTTCATGTACTATACACTTCAAATAATGCTAATGGTGATAATGTTTATGAACGGTGCCAATTACCTCTTGCATTCCCTAAAAATTTAGAAGTATTAGAATTTTTTAATTATGATAAGTTACCAAATAATTTACCTCCTCATTTAAGGAAAATCAAGATTTGTTCCTATCTTGGTAAACCGCAAATAATCAGTTATTTTCCAATAACAATGACAACGCTTGTCATGAATAATTATGCAGACATTAGGATTTTTGATCAATCAGGAAGTTTATTTATGTTTGATAAAATTATGATCAATATGAAATGTTTTTCTTACAAAGTATCTCGTCGATTTTATAAAAATGATATTATTGATATTGTTAATAATTTTCCTAATCTTACTTCATTATCAATTGACTCTCAGTTTGGGTTATCAGCTGTAGAAGAAGAAAATGTTCATCAAATTGGTTTATTGAATGAATTTGATGTTAATGGTGTTATTGATATACCGTTAGATACATGGCCAAAAAACTTGAAAAAATTAAAATGGATTGTCAATACTCAACAAAATATGCATAGTAGTGAAATTAAAAATTTACCAGATACTATGACTCATTTGACTTACAATATCAATAGCATGCATTCTAGTTATTTTAATTTTCCACTCAATTTGAAATATTTAAAATTACATGTCAAAAATAATATATTATTTCATGGATGTTTTACTATTCCAGAAAGTATCATTATGTTAGATACAAATATGCCACAAATCATTTTTCCATTAAATTTGATATATTTAAATTATTCTGTCCTCACTAATGAAAAGACTCAAAGTCGTGTTAAACATTTGACGAAACTGAAGTATTTAAGTTTTAAAACAAGGAATCAGCGAAGTGATATGACTGGTACCGAAGCTGTGAGTGCTCAATATCAAATTCCAGAACCCAAAAATCCACTTTATTTGGATGCTCATAAGATACATATCACAAAAATCATAACACCGACGAAACCTGTGTGTCGATCCTGGGGTATTCATTACATACCCGGAGGAATAATGATGATATTTTAGTTAATTATTTTTAATTCTAAAAATAATTAATAATATCTTTGGTTGTGGAACTTAGAAAGTGAGATCATTGTGTGACATTAACAAATTGAGAACAAGATCATCTTTCAATTCTGGACAATGTTTAACTAAGTAATTCATGTTAATTAAAGTGGCATACTTGAATAGATTTTTATCTTCAATAATGAGTGATTTGAGCATGACAATCATATTTGTTTTCCGACATAAACGATCAAAGACAAATTGTGATGTGTTAAACCAAAGATAATCAAAACATAATGTATCAGTCAATAATTTCAATTTGAAGAAATGTCTAATTTCATCATTTGTTGCTGTGTATAAACGTGAGAAACATTCGATGTATAGATCGGCATCATTTTTTTCTTTCGCTTTTCGTAAAACTGTTATCAATGGTACAATTATTTTAGGATCATCATGAAATGAGGTATTCTGATGTCTATCAGGATCTGGTATTTGTACCATTCTACCAATTTCTGTGTGCGTGAGTACACCTTCGCAATGTTCTTGTTTTTTATAGGATGATTTTCGTTTGAAAATGATCAATTTACCATTTAGAATCAAATGAACATTTTTTTGAGTGTCAAATGATGGAATTCTGATTTCATAATTTTTGACATTTGGTAAATTTAAAACATAAACACCTTCTGATGAATGAAGTACCAAATAGAGTGATTCTAAATGACAATGATCGAAAAGATATTGCATTGATTTGTTTAAGTCTTCTGAAAAACTATTACAGTAAAGTGATAGTTTCTTTAATTTTGGTAATGTAACTCGAAATTGATGATAATTTGCTTCTACATCGAGACTAATTTCTTCGATGAAATTATTTTCGAATGAATCAGTGATTTTGATTGTACCTTGAATATTAACGACATTGGGAAAAAGAGACAATTTATAAAATTCATTTTCAAAATCTGAAGTCCATGACACAATCCTTGTTATGTTTGGTAAAACACAATTGTATTGTCTGTAATCAACATTATACAATTGAGTTAGTTGTGGTGGAAAAATGTCATGAGTAACAGGAAAATTAATTGCCAATTTCTTGAGATTAGTCATATATTTCAGGTTTTCAATCAGATATTCATTAGGTATTCTTTGGATTAAACACAATTCTTCCAAGTGTATCAAATCATTAATACTAACCGTAAATCTAACATCCGGACACACGATGTTTAAGCCAATAACATGTTTTGGTAGTGAATTAATATACACTAAATGATCATCGCAAATTACAATTTTCGTTTCATTTTCAGGAATGACATCGTTTTTGACTTCATAGTAGTCAAAGTAAAACATTCGTTATTATAATTGTTGGTCAGATTATTAATCATCATATTAACGACTTACATTATCAATTTTTTCTTGAGATTGTCAAATCGAAAGAAACAAATTTTAAGTGGAACACTTCAATTTTTTCTTGAGATTGTCAAATCGAAAGAAACAAATTTTAAGTGGAACACTTCAATTTTTTCTTAAGATTGTCAAATCGAAAGAAACAAATTTTAAGTGGAACACTTCAATTTTTTATTATTGAATAAGTTGTTTTTGATTTAATTAGTATGTCACAATACTAATTAAATGCATTCAGTCTTACTAATCAAAGATATAAATACAGCACTCAATGGTGATAGTGAAATTAACATCGATAAATTAACAAAACAACTTTCATCTTCTGATTTTGACAGTGATTTTCTTTATGAACTCGTGAAAGATATTAATAGAATTGATGTTTCTGGTACTTTTAATGTTATTGGTGACATTATCGAAAGAGAACCATGTTATTTATTAAATTTATTATTCTTGAAATATGAACATCTATTTACTAAATTAGAGTATATATATGATTACTATGGTCTATGTTATTATGTGCCATCGTGTATTACTTATTTAGAATCACCAAGATATGTCATTGAGTCAAAAGAACAATTGCAATTAAAATCATTAATTTTACTCTCATATAATAAAATTGAAACTACTCAAATTAACATTAATTTTAATCCTATTTGTCTTGAAAAAATCGACCTTGGTCAATTTTACGATGTTGAGCTATCAGAATTAGAATCACTGAGGTCATGTTATTATAATATCAAAAGACCACGACAAGAATTAGTATTTTCTGACAAAATTAGTCATTTAGAATTTTTAGGTGGATATACTGGATTTGGTCAATTACCCAAATCAATAAAAACTTTCCATTACCATATCAAGAATGCCGTTGATATTTCTGATATTGAGATCAATTTTCTTAGCTTACATTATTATCTCGACATACCATATCGATTCGAAAATCGAACAGTAAAGATATTGGAAATTAATATTCATTCAGAAGTTCGTCATATCGATTTTCATTTTCCAAATATTGTTGAATTATGTCTTTTTAATGCAGAAAAAAATATTGATCACAATTTTCATGATTTGATCAATAATGCACTTCATCTTAGAGTCATTCATATTGTTTGTCATTGCTATGACGCAAATTTATGTCAGCATCATACTCTATACACTGACACAACGAAATATTTTGGATTTGTATCAAAAAACACAATTGCAAGAAACATCAGTTCTATTTCATCGAATAAGATGGAGGATTTATACATAATGTGTCGTTCTAATATTTTATCATTAGATACACCGAAATTACGAACATTTAATTTTTGGTATGATTCTGATAAACATCAGAATACCTCATTTCATGACGATATAGATCGCGTAAGAGGAAAGAATAAAGTGAATCAGGATACCTCATTTCATGATAATCCTGATAGACATCAGGATACCTCATTTCATGATGATATACATATATTAGCAAAATGTGATATATTATTGGATACGTTAACGGTTACTTTGGATGATTCACGACGAATAAATCTATCAGAATTAAAAACTGAAAAATTACATATTTACGATTTTTTATGTCATGGAAGATTGATTTTACCGTCATATTATAGGCATCTCATCGTGATGTCAAACTTATCACAATTTTGGTTAAATTATGAAGTCGATGTTTTAGAAATTAGACCGAATAATATGCCATGTGATATGCCATGTGTCTTTACTATTGATTGTGATATCATTCATGCCATTTATGTTAAAAAGTTAATTGTTAATAAAGATTTCGAATGGCAAAAATACATTAGTGTGACAAACGAGTGTGAAGTGATATTAATATAAGTCATTAATTTTAATTAATGATCGAATCAAGTGGGGTAATTGTGCACGAAATTAACAGTTTAATTAATGGTCATGCTGATGTTAATATTGAAGTGTTATCAAGACAACTATCTGATGATAACTTTAATGAAAACATCATTAGTGAATGTCTTGAAGACATTACTAAAATTATTATTTATCCACCGAATAAAAACACAAGAATTATTGAAATTTTGTTTCGTCGGTATGCTCACCTGTTTCCAAGGTTAGATGAAGTTAATAATAGCACCGATTGTTCATTTATACCATTATCAGTAACACATTTAATAACAAATGTCAATGTTGAATCGAGTGGAGAATTACAATTACAACGATTAGAGTTTCGTGATTCATGGAGTTGTACCACATTAAGTGAATTTACCATCACAACAAATTTCAATTTAAAATTATTAAAAAAACTAATCATCGGTAGCAATTTCAGTAACATCACTAATCTTGAATTAATCGAAGAGATGACAAATTTAGAAGTTTTATTGTTTGTTGATATTAGAAGTGCACCAGATAGGGAAATAATATTTTCTCATGATATCACATCTTTGACAACATTTAAAGGTTATTGTGGATTAGGTCAATTACCACCGATCATTGAATCATTAGAATATTATGTTAGACATGTTACAGATATTAGTGACATTAAAATTCAAAAATTACATCTTTATCTTTATTTACCATGTCATAACGTAGTGTTCAAAAATGATATGGTTGAATATTTATCGATTATGACACCTTTAAATATTAATGACATGGAATTTGATTTTCCCAATATCAAATCATTGGATGTCAATCGTTATTATTCAAATGATGCTGATGATTTTGTAGTGAAAATAGTGGAAAAATCAAAGTTTCTTAATGAAATATTTGTAACTAATCATCGTTCAGATGAAAATATTATGAGTGATGATTTTATCTGTGGGAAAAATGTCAAAAAAATATATTTTAATACCGATGCCAATAATGATTCTTATGATATTGAGTCTGACTCACTCGAAGATTTGACAATAAGATGTTTAGCAGAGACAATTAATATCAATACACCATTATTGCATGATCTAGATATTAAATATTATCAAAAATTTGGGCATCAAACAATATTATTTCAAACCGATCAACGTTTGAATACTGTAACGCTTGGATCTTATAATAAAATGACATTAAATGTCAGTGAACTAAAAACATCAAGATTGATCATTTGTTCACACAATGAATTTCCAACCATTATTTTACCATCATACTATGAACATTTGGTAATTCCAGGTGGGTTATTGTCACAATCATGGATTAATTATGAAGTGACAACACTTGATATTCATAATTGTCTCGAACTTAGTATAGATGTTGACAAAATTATTGCATTGAATATCAAGAAATTAATTGTTGACGATAAATTAGATTGGAGTAAATACATCACTATTTCAGATCAATGTGATGTTGAGATCATATAAAAAAATTGATTTTATTAATACGTATTAATAAAATCAAAAAACATGCAATCACGCGATTTAATAACATTAATCGCCACTGAATTATTAGGATTAAATAACTTTGTCGAATCTGATGTTATTAGTAGATTTGATGACATTGATGGCGATAAACTATCACTACTAGTTGAGAATATAGAATGGATTTATGTAAAGGAATATCATGAATTTATGGATTTGTTATTTCTGAAGTATGAGCATTTATTCGAAAGACTAGATGATGTCAGGATTTATATTAACAAACACATCTATATTCCATCGAAAATTAAATCATTTACTATCAACGCACCATATTTGTTCACGGCAAAAGAAAAATTAAATCTCGAAAAATTACACTTCATACCTTACTATGATAGCGATAACACAGACGATGTAGATATAAATGACCACGTAGAACAAAACATCAATTTTGAATCAATTAAGGAATTTAACGTGAATAGAACATGTAAATATTTGTCATGTATCGAAAAAATGATTAATTTGGAAAAATTAATTTTGTATGGTATCAATGATACGATTAATATCACCATTAGTCATCTAGATAAATTAACGAGTTTTAATGGTTATACAGGTCAATGTGATCTACCACCAAATATAACATACATTTACTATTATGTTAATGTTGTCAAAAAAATACCACCAGGTGTTAAAAAATTAGATCTTAATTTTAATTCTAATATTGATGAGATAACAGAATTTAGTTGTGATAGTGTTGATGATTTGTCAATTATAACGAATGTTTCACCTAAATATATTTACTGTTATTTTCCGAATGCATTGAAATTATCCATTACTACTCAAGATGAGGAATTTACTAGTCGTACTATCAAGAATTGTCAGAATATTGAACAATTGCAAATTAACAATATTGCCTTTTTTGATTTTGATCTTATTAGTAATTTGAGTAATCTTAGTAGTTTGAACTTGCGGGGTAATAGGGATTATTATCGGATATGTTCTGATTCTGTCACACGTATTCACTTCAGAGGTTATACCAATAAAATAGAATTGGAAACGTCAAAATTATCGATCTTACATCTTATCTCTTGTAATGAAGACGTATTTGGTAATATGATTGTTTTGTCGACACAAAAAGAACATCTTGACGAAATTTCTATCAGAGGCATGTTCTCAAACATAGATATGACAGAATTAAAAACACAAAAATTGATTATTTACAAGATCGATAATTTAATTTTACCATCATACTACGAATGTTTGGAAATACACACCAGATTATCAGCATCTTGGCTAACATATGATGTTAAAACACTCATCATTAACATGTTCGAAAATAGTCATGTCATAATGAAGACTGACGCAGAAAATATTTATGCACCTCATCTCACGAAATTAATTATTAAACATCATTTTAGACAGACTGATTTTTATTACACGAAATATCTGACTCTTTCTGATCATTGCGAAATAGAATATCAACTCATGTCATAATCGATACTTAGTCTTGCTTTAGCAAACCTTGCTTCAAGGTTCACAGAAAAATTGAACTTTTACAATTACACTTTGTTTTTCTCGACGTACCGTCTCGTAAAAAAATTGAAGTTTGACACTTACCAAAGGTTACTACGTCTACAATTTATTCCTTATCGATCTTTGGTCTTGCTTTAGTAAACCTTGCTTCAAGGTTCATAGAAAAATTGATTTTATTAATACATATTAATAAAATCAAAAACATGAATTCTTACTATTTAACAAAATTAATTGCCACCGAATTATTAGGATTAAACAACTTTGCAGAATCTGATGTTATCAGTCGATTTGATGACATTGATGTTGATAAACTATCATTGCTTGTTGAGAATATAGAAGGGATTTCAGTCGATGAATACCATGAATTTATGAATTTGTTATTTCTGAAGTATGAACATTTGTTTGAAAGGCTCGTTTCTATCGGTATTTATATCGATAAAAATATGTACGTTCCATCAAAAATTAAATCACTTTGTATTACTGCACCATACTTATTCACAACAAAGGAAAAATTAAATTTAGAAACGTTACAGCTTATACCGTACAATGGTAATATGCGTGAAACAGATCTGAAAGATGACATAGAACAAAACATCAATTTTGAGACAATTAAAGAGTTTAATTTAAATGGTGCTAGCAAATATTTATTAGATGTCGAAAAAATGATAAATTTGGAAAAACTAGATCTTTATAATATTCATAATAGAATTGATATTACTATTACTCATCTAGATAAATTAACGAGTTTTGCTGGTTACACAGGTCAATGTGATCTACCAGCAAATATTATGTATATTTACTATCATGTTCACACTGTCAAAAAAATACCACCTGGTGTTAAAAAATTAGATCTTAATTTTAATTCTGATATTGATGAGATGACAGAATTTAGTTGTGATAGTGTTGACGAGTTATCAATCAGATCAAATGTCTCACTTGAATATATTTATTGTTATTTTCCGAATGTATTGAAATTATTTATTACTTGTACTGATGAGGAATTTACTAATCGAACCGTCAAGAATTGTCAGAATATTCAACAATTGCAAATCAACAACATTGATTTTTTTGATTTTGATATTATTAGTGATTTGAGCAATCTTAGTACTTTGATATTACACGGTTATAGGGATTATTGTCGGATATGTTCTGATTCTGTCACGAATATTAATTTTAGAGGTTATGCCAAGAAAATAGAATTGGAAACGTTAAAATTATTGATTTTACATGTTACGACTTATGATGCTGAAGACATGGATAATATAATTGTGTTATCGTCACAAAAAGAGCATCTTGACGAAATTTCAATCAGAGGTGAGGTCTTAAACATCAATATATCAGAATTAAAAACACGATCATTGATTATTTACTCTATTTCAGATTTAATTTTACCATCATACTACGAATGTTTGGAAATACATACACGATTGTCAGCATCTTGGCTAACATACGATGTTAAAACACTGATCGTTAACATATTCGAATATGGTCATGTCATAATGAAGACCGATACTGAAAATATTTATGCACCACATCTCACGAAATTAATTATCAAACATCATTTTGACCGAACTGATTTTGATCATACGAAATATCTTACTCTTTCTGATCATTGTGAAATTGAATATCAGGTTATGACGTAAAAAATTGATTTTATTAATAAAATCAAAATCATGCGTTCTGATTCATTAGTTAAAATAATTACCGGATCAAATGAAATAGAATTAAATCTTATTAATTTATTTGACAACATTGACGAAGAAAAATTGTCAACAATTGTGAAATATATACCAAGTATCGACATTGAAGATAATTTTGATTTTATGAATATGCTTTTCCAAAAATTCGAGGATTTATTTGTCAAATTAAATGCTCTTTTTATTCGTGGCAACAAAAATAAATGCATGTATATTCCACAAACTGTCAAAAAGTTAAATATTGGCACGCCATTTCTATTTACTTCAAAAGAAACACTAAATTTGGAAATATTAAATTTTATGCCAAGACACTCCGAATGTGATGATGAAAATACCATTCATAATATTAATTTTGAGTCAATCAAAGAATTTCGCTTATGCGAATTAGTAAGATATTTGTCATGTATCGAAAAGATGGTCAATTTAGAATTACTAGATTTGTTTAATCTTGATGACACAATTAATATCGCACACTTAGACAAATTAAATCACTTTAATGGTTATACAGGATTCTGTGAATTACCATCAAATATGACGATACTTTCTTATGACGTATATACAATCAAGCCAATACCATTACGAATTAAAAGATTAGACTTACATTTTAATTTTGACATCGACACATTTACAGAATTTAGTTGTGATGATGTTGTCCATTTATCAATAACATCATCTATATCGATGAAGAATGTTTACTGTTATTTTCCAAATGTTATCAAATTGAAAATTGTTTCTCACGACAAAGATTTTACGAGTCGATTAATTAACACTTGTCAAAATGTTCAACGGTTACATATTCACAATGTTGAAACTTTTGATTGTGATTTGATTAGTAGTTTGAATGATCTTAACTCTTTGATATTATGGGGTGAAAACGATCATTGTTGGATATGTTCTGATTCTGTTGTTTATATAGAAATACGATGTATCACAAATAAAATTGAATTAAAGACAAAAAAATTAATGGATTTTCGTATGACACCTAGTAATCAAAATACTAATGGAATAATAATTCAATCATCGCAAAAAGAGTGTTTAGAAAAGATTTTAATTAGATGTCCATATACATATGTCAATATGTCAGAACTGAAGACACAAGAATTAATAATACGAACAATGTCTAATGACTCCATTTTGCCATCATATTACGAAATTTTAGAAATATGCACCAATTTATTATCATCATGGTTGACATATGACGTCAAAACACTGATTGTAGACATCTCAGATAATAAGGATGACAAAATCGTCATTGATCGTGATAATATTTATGCATCCTATCTTACAAAATTAATTATTGAACAACGTTCTGATCAAGATGATTTTGATTATACGAAATATCTCACTGTTTCCGATAATTGTGAGATCATAAAAAAATCATCGCTAATATAAATGTCCGACTATAACGCGCATATGAAAGAACGACTCACCGAATTAAAGAAAGAACATCCAACATTAACTCATCAACAAGCATTTGCTCTTGCATCAAATGAATGGACGGTTAACAAAAATAAACAAGCAAAAATGGAACAAAAAGGTGGTCGTAAACGAGCTCCAACCGAATACAATAAATTCATGTCGCATGAATTAGGTAGGCAACGCGAATTACATCCTGATGCAAAACAAACTGAAATATTTGGATATGCTGTTGATGAATGGAACAAATAAATTTGTTATCTTACGCGAACAAATAAATTTGTTATCTTACACGAACAAATAAATAAAAAGTTGATTATTTTGTATTTAAACATAAACACAAAATAATGGAAGTTATCCCTATAGAATTACTATATGATGTTTTGTATCTAGTTAATAAACCAATCTTGTTATCATTACGATCCTGTAAATTTTTGTTATTTGTGATAAAAATGATCCCATTGCAATTCCATAAATTTTACGATTCAATTTTTAATGATTCTGATACAGTTTCTAAGAAATATTTGCTACGTCGTTATTGTATTAGTCAAAAATCTATTATTAAAAATACATATACACATCATGCAATTGATACGAGGGATCATTATTTTCATGAAGTATTACCTCGAGGAATCTTTTGTTTGACACTAACCAACACTAATAAGTTTGGTTACAAATCATTCGAAGAATTATCAAAAATTAATTTAATTGCATTAAAAATAACCACAGTTGGTGATAAAATTCAGGATTTTCCTCCTTCAATTCAATACTTACATGTTAAATTATTTACTTTCCGTACGTCGAAACACAATTTTCCACCTCATCTGAAATATTTGCGCTGTGAGTCTGCTAGTCCTAATGGTAATGATCTTAAAAATTTAGCAAAATTAGAAATATTACATGTTTCCCATTATTCTTCTTTTGCCGGATATATCAATTATCCAAAATCATTGCGATATTTCACAATTGATGTGTTATCATCAAAATTAGAAAAATTACCTGATTGGTTGACTCATTTAACAATCACCACAGCACATCAACCTAAATACTTAACTTTACCCAATATTCCACAATCATTGTTTTTCTTGTCAATTGATAAAGTAATTGTTAAACAACAGGTATTGAACATCAAACATCTTAAATTGACAAGTTACCTATCAGTGACAACAATACCGCATAGTATTGTTAAACTTGAAATTTGGAACGATAGTTTTCGTGATTTTAGTTCATTGCTAAAATTAAAAACATTAATTATCAGTACATTACGATTAAACGAAATGACATTACCCAATCTTGTTCGATTGTATGTTTATTCAGTAATGCCAGGACATCCAATAACAATCAATCATTTACCAACATCATTGAAATATTTGATATTGGATACACCACAAAATATCATTTTTTCAGGACAACAAATTTATCTTAAGTATCTGAAACTCAAATGTAATAATATTGATCCAACATTTTTTATTCAATCATCACTGCAACATCTATCAATTCATAGTGGAACGATGTTCAAAATACCACTGACTATTAAAAGTTTAAGTTTTTGTGAATATATCTCAGCCGATGAACTCATTAAAAATGTACGTCATTTGAATCAATTACGCAAATTAATTTTACCAGTGAACATGTCTCTTACTGATGTTAAATTACCCAAAAGTCTAAGATATATCAAAACAAACAAACATAACTTACATTTAATACCACGATGGGTGACAGAAGTTGTGGTTTACTAGAAAAAATTGAATTAGTGATTAATTATTAAATTAATCACTAATTGACCATTAATGGATACTCTACCACTTGAATTAATACATGATACATTCAAGTATTTGGAATGTAACAAATATGTTTTCTGTTATTCATCAACACGATTATTATCAGTGATCAAACAATTTATCCCGATTCAAATCTACGTTAACGAAACAATCGAAAATAGAATTAGCAAAAAATATTTTATTTATAAAAACACCAAAATTGATTTCAATAAAATTCATTACATCGTCATATTAAAATTTCACACGGACGAAATGAAAATTAATTTAAACAATAGCAATATTCGACATATTATCTCACATTCAATGTTTAATCCAACATATTATATCTTCCCAACAAAACTCCGATCATTAATTTCGTCATATAGCATTGATTCTGATGTTATTGACACATCGGAGTTACTATATCTAAAATGTGCTGTTATTGTCAATAATAATTATTTTCCAAAACTTAGAAAATTAGTCATTGTTAATGTTCCGCATGATTTACTTTTGCCACCGTCGATTGATACATTGTATATATATAATAGTTCATCACAATTTAGTATCAAAATCAAACATTTAGTCAATCTACATAAATTATCGGTCTTTCGTCATATTGAAAAAACAGATTATCCAGAAAATTTAAAAATTTTAAAATTTATGATTATGAGTAATGATCAATCTATTATCATTCCTGAAGGAATAACATCATTTACACTCATTACAATAGAAGTCAAGAAATATACTTCTCCATTTTTCATACTAAATTATCCATTATCATTGACTAGAATTAAAGTACCCATACTGTATTTTCTCACTTACAAATGTGTTTTGGATTTTAAGAATTCAAACATTAAAACGATTGTCATAACCGAATCAAATCATGTCAAATTTCAAGATTTACCAGATAAATTAGAAACATTGATTTTGAAGAAACAAATTATACCAAATCCTTTACCAAAATCAATAAAACAATTGACAATTCACTCACAAAATATCAATCATCCACATATTACAATTTTAAATTTAACGATTGATGGTAAAAGTGATCTGAATATTGACGTATCACATATGAAACTAATAAAATTGAAAATAAACAATGAGTCATATGATTCCTCAAAAAGCGTTATTATTACTTTACCACATACTCTACAATATTTGAAATTGAATTGTATTTATAAAATTTATCAATTAATAGATAATAATTGCCAATTAATATATCTCGATTGTAATGATGTTATGCTATTTCCACATGAATTATTTAACATACAAACATTAAGATATATCCGATTCAAAGGATTTTATGATGAAAAAATCGTGTTTTGTTCATATATTAAATATTTAGAAATTGACACATCAACTGGTTTATGGTTACGAGATATTACCGTCGATTTGTCATCTTTCACAAATTTAGTGAAATTAGTTATTCCATACAGAAATACATGTGTCGTCAATAATGTATTTCCAAAATCGATTCAATATGTTAAAATTCACGAAGACAATATTGAGATTATTCCCAAATGGATTAAATATGTTTTTATCAAGTGATAAAAAATTGAATCATTCTGATTACAAATTGTTTTCTTCGACTCTACAGTCTCATAAAAAATTTGATTAATGGTCTATTATTAAACAGATCATTAAACAATTTGAATAATGAATACTCTTCCATTTGAATTATTATGTGAGATAATGAAACATTTATCGGATATCAAAAAACACAAGATATACAAATCATCAATTTCTATGATGACAATGGACAAATTACTTCCTTTTCAAATCATGACTAATGCATTATTTAAAAAAGTGGGAGGGTTATACAAACAAAAATGTAATACCATTATGACACCAGATTGCAAATCATTAAAAATATCAGGTCAATCGGTAATTGATCAATCATTAAAAAAACTAGAATATTTATGGTGTTTTATTTTTAATGACAATGTATCATTACCAAAATTAAAAGCATTAGTTATTAATCACGCACCCAAAAGATTACCATCAACAGTGGAAAAATTAATGATCAATTACGTTAATGTATATCATGATTTTTCCTATTTAACAAAATTAAAAACATTAAGAATTTATACATATCAGACCAGTGAACAATGTCATTATCCCCCAAGTTTGCAAAAATTAAAAATTCAATTTGTTCGTGGTGCTTTTTCAAAAATTCCAGAAAATTTAATCACATTGATAATCGAAAATAATGGTCTTTATCCGTTATTTTTCGCACATTATCCTGACACTCTGAAAACATTGATGGTTCCTCTCATTCATACTGGTTCTTCAGCATCTAAAAAAAATTTTACGACTTGTTGTGTCAAAACTTTAAGAATTTTCAATGATAATACGATGATTAAATACCCACAAAATTTAGAAAGATTCATCGGTAGTTATCCACATTTTGCCATGCCAAGTAATTTAAAATCATTGACAATTACATCAGAATTATTCCAAGAACGTGTGAATTTCATTTGTGACAACAATCCAGAATTAATATCACTATATATCGAATGTAGTTTTGATTGTACATTAAATAAATTACCAAAAACATTAATACATTTAAAGGTTATTCAATTAATTTCTGTGACATGTATCAACATTATCTTACCACAATCATTGAAATCATTACATATTATTAATGATAATTTAAATGTGGTCACAAATAACTGTCAACTAACACATCTCCATCTCAGTGGAAATATGGAACCTAATTTAGATTTAATCAATATGAAAAGTTTGAAAAAAATTATTTATTATGGGCATTATCATTCAGGAATCACTTTTTCTGAAAATATCGAATATCTTCAATACAAATTTTACGATTCTAATCATTTTATGATTACAAAAATAAAATATCCCAAATTAAAGAAATTATCAATTGACAGTCATTCTCAAGATTTTTCGATGATGACTTTCCCAAAATGCCTCAGACATATTCGAATATCATTCGACAATTACAATCTTATACCTAAATGGATTAGGTATGTTTCACTAACGTAAACGTATGTCATAAACCTTGCTCTAAGGTTCAGGAAAAAACTGATAACATTTAATTTAATAATTAATTACATTAAATGTATGAAATCAATTCACTTGTTCCATTATTCGATAACCAATTAATACCAATAACTGAACATGAAATCAAAATTAGTGGTAATTGTGTTATTTTTCTAGAACCTCTTCCGAGTCATATCATTAGTTTGACAATAAATGCTCGAGTGATAGTAACGAAAATGATATTTGAACAATATAATGATACAGTAAGAGAGACAACAATTGACACTCCTGATGAATATGAATTTAATATATTACCCAAAAAACTAATTAAATTATCTATTAGATGTTACGACACTCCAAAGAAACTACAAAAAGAAATTCCATATTTAGGTAAATTACAAGAATTAGAAGTGTCATTTAAATGTCATATTCCATGTCATGTTACTACTTATGCTGGACCTTATTTAGACAGTGAAACCGCTCAACAGGTTACATTTTTGAAAAGAATAAGTCCATTACACGGTTCCGATTCTTACACAATGAGTAATTACATCAATGTCGAACAAATAGATAGTTCATACATATCATTAGTTGGGGAAACACATTTAAATAAACTAAAATCATTGGAAATATTGTATATTTATGATAAAATGTTTCCATTTTCTTTTGCATCACTGACATCATTAACAATTAGGTATCAATACTCAGGAACAGGTATTGAATCATTAATGAAAAGTATTAATAATTGTACTGTACTGACATCATTAATTTTAAAATTTAATTCTGAAAATTATTTTAGTTTTGATTTAGATTTCGGCGATAAAGAATTAGATCTTGAATTACACAATTTAGATAATCACAATAAAATTACTGTCATCGGTAAAAATGTTAGAGTCACACGTGTTCCGTGGTCGTCTGGACGAATCAAACAAGCAATTGCTCGAGCAATTAGATATACAAGTCATTATGATTTAGATACTATGATATATCGTCACATCACTCATTGTTTGGACGATTATTGTGGATTATTTCAAAGCATGGAAAGATTAAAAGATGTCGATAATGATAAACACAATAAATTAATTGCATCAATCATATACTATATAAAAAATTGAATCATTCTGATTACACTTTGTTTATTCCGATTTGTCTATCGGAATAAAAAATTGATAATACTAATATCTATTATTACTATCAATTGATGACAAATGTATAATATTTTAGTCACGACAAATGTGTTTGATAACAGTTTAATTCCAGATGATGAAACAGAAATTAAGATAACATGTTGGTGTATTGATACTTTATTTTTTCGTGAACCATTACCAGCACAGATAACAACGTTGTTTTTGAATAGTTATACATTTTTCACATCAGAGCCAATAAGGAATCCTATTCCATCACTGACATCATTATGTTGTGAGAAATTAAAAAGACAAAACGTCTACATTAATTATCAGAATACCATATTTAATGTTAATAAATTAAAGTGTGATCAACAATCTGATCTTCAGATGAAATGTCATCAAATTGTGAAAAATCGAGATAATTTCTTTCCATGGGAACTTCTTCCAGAATCGGTTCATCAGAATTTCAATTGTCGTATTTTGCCACCACATTTACGATCATTAATAGTGGAGGTCGCTGGACTATCATATTGGTTGCAAAGAGAGATTACCCTTCATCCATGCATTACCTATTTGAGCATAAAAACTAGTTATCAAATCCAAATGACATTACCACCAAATGTTACTGAAATAGACAATTTGGAAATGATTAAAAATGAGAAAGATTGTTTGAAATTGAAACGACTAACAATTGATGGTTACTTACATGAATACCGCAAATACGCAAATATTGAGCACATTTTGTATTCATCGAAAATGACAACGATCAATCACATACCTATTAAGTTTAATAAATTAACGAGATGTGATGTTAGTATTAGTATAGTATCTGAGATTTTTGATTTTTCTTTTCCCCTTCTTGAAACACTCATATTAAAATTTTATAATAACGTAACCGATTTCTTCGTCGCAAATTTAGAAATAAGTCTTGAGAAATGTTATTCACTTAAAATTCTTGAATTAGAATATATGTTTGGCGATAAAATTTCAATCAAAATATTACGTCCAATGAAAATTATTATTAGAGGTGACATCGTAATTATTAATGTCAATAAGGTTACACTTGATGTTATAAGACCTTTTGAGAGGATGATGAGTTATTTAAGTTTTCGTTATCGCTATACATCTTTCGAAATGAAGGAAGAGAGTGATTACTATGCTGTTAATGCCAAAAATGATTATCATGATAAATACAATCGTAAAAAAATCAGGAGGAAAAGCTATTTACCAAATAAAGAAACATATGGTGTTCTTCTCAGTTTAGAAAGACTGGAAAAAATAGATGAAGACAAATACAAATATTTAATTATGATTCTTAAAAAATTGATCTATATCTAGTTACACTTTGTTTCTCTCGATGAGCGCCTAGATTCTTTCGACTTACAGTCTCAATAATTAGTCGGAAAAAGCCTAGATTCTTTCGACTTACAGTCTCAATAATTAGTCGGCATTCTGTCTCAGGAAAAAATTGATTAATTAATGATATCTTAATATCATTAATTAACAGATAAAATGAGAATTATTGAAGACAGGAGTTATGGAACTGAGGTTCTTGTTGAAACAACACCTGGAAAATATTCTTTTTGTGATTTTGTGACTAGTAAACAGCCTATAATTACTGATCCATATGATTCTGATTTCCATTGTAAGTATTTTTATCGTGTTGGTAAATATGTTATTATGATTAATGGAATTTTATTTAAAATATTCCATGGAACAAAAATTATCTATCGTAGTTATGGAATTGACACACGTTATTTCCTTGATAATCATGATTTCTATTATTATCAAGATGACAAAATTGTTATTTTTAATCTCAAAACAAAAGAACTATCATATTTGATTGACGAACATGATATTAAGTATTTCTTTCCTAATTATTGTCTTAAACATGGTCAATTATACAAACGTGTCATTGTTGTTAATGAAGCGATGTGGATTCCAGTGGCAATTGTTGGTGAATTGATTGCGGTACTGATACCAGAAGAATGTGAGACAACTGATAACTATCTATTTCAATCACAAATTGAGATTGAAAAAAATTTTCATCAGGATCATTTCTTGCAGAATAGCAAGTCGTGTCATGTTTTGTTTGTGACTTTGATTGATGGTGTTCAAATGTTCGAATCAGAAAATCTGAAAGAACCCATCGTCTATACCAAGGTTTGTCATTCAAGATCATATGGTTGGTTCTATCATTATATTTTTACACCAAAACAGAATGAAAACATTGGTATTAATTCGCCAGATCATATTGTCTTTTATTCTCTAACACCAAAATTCAATTATCTTTATTTAGTTAAAAAACGTCAGCATGAATTAATTGTCTATGCAGGGATACCATTTCCTCATGATTCGAATAATGTTAATTTTTTTAATGCTAGTATGAATAACAAAATCACAAAACACTGTCATAAATTACATCTTGATAAGCCTGGTCATTTTACATCAGGTATGACAATAGTTCATGATAAAATAGCATATTATTGTTTCTTCATGCATAAAAAAAATTTATCTTTTAAATTACTCATGAATCTTAATCCATCAATCGGTGATACATTGGCATTAATTGATGATGTTATGTTTTATGAATCTTTCGTTGTTGTTGTCACCGGTAATAAAATATATCGTCAATTGATTAATTATGATAATCCAAGTATTGAACCAAAAGCAGAAGTAATGACATTTTTTTAATAAACATTTGTTTGCGAAAAAAAATATTTATGTGATTGTTTTTTTAACGACTAAAAGGACGATTTCCAGGACGACTACAAGGACGATTTCCAGGACGACTACAAGGACGATTTTTCAGGACGACTACAAGGACGATTTCCAAGACGACTACAAGGACGATTTCCAAGACGACTACCAAGACGACTACCAAGACGACTACCATGATGACAAAAACGTGATTAACATCTCATTAATTACTTGATTATTTATTTAACGAATCACATGATAATAAATCGTTCCTCACTTTATAATTATTAATAAAATAATAATTATAAAACGCATCAATAAAATATTAGTCAAGTAATTAATGAGATGTTAATCAAGTTTTTGACATCTTTGTAGTCGTCCAGTAGTCGTCCAGTAGTCGTCCAGTAGTCGTCCAGTAGTCGTCCAGTAGTCGTCCAGTAGTCGTCCAGTAGTCGTCCAGTAGTCGTCCAGTAATCGTCCAGTAATCGTCCAGTAATAGTCCAGTAATCGTCAAAGTAATTATTCAGCAAATGTTAAAAAAATTGATGATTTTAATTCTAGTAACATAAATTAAAATGGAACATCTTTCTTATGAGTTGTTATCTGAATGGATGAAGTATGTATTATGGAACGATATTGTTATTTCATCAACAAGGAATTTCTTAAAGATGAAACATTTAACACAAATAATCATTAATAAGAATAACAATAATGATAATTCTAACAAATGTCTTTACAAGTGTATTAAAATAAACTCATTTGATATTGAAAATTGCGAACGAGAAAATAATTACAGTCAATTGAATAGATTGAGAACAAGAAAAATTATTATTGATTTTTTTAATATTATTGATTTGGCCAAATTTACGCAGAATTATCATCAAAAATGCTACTCTTTAAAAGTACATGGTTGTTATGCGAGTCGCAATGTATTATTTGGTCCACACCTAAAAACATTAACTATTGAATTTTATTATAATCAAAACAAAAAAAAACAAATAAAACTTGATTTGATTCTTCCTGAATCACTCAAACATTTAATCATCCCGAATTTATGTATGGACCTGTATCCTCAAAATCTTATCTATTTAGAATGTCTCGTATTTATGCCTGACCAATATGACACTTTACCAAAACTAAAAAAACTAGTTGTTGGTAAATATGATATGCATATTGAAGATATTATTCCTACGAGTGTTAAAACAATTGTCACACGTAGCGAAAACAGGTATTTTACATATCATATTTCAGAAAACAACAAACCAAAATTAAAACATTTATTGGTATGTAATTATGATTTAAACAATAATTTTTTCATTGATCTTAAAAATAAATTCCCAGATTTACAAAATTTATCAATCCACTGTGACTTTTTAGAAGATATCATTAATACATTTCCAAATAACTTAAAAAAATTAAAATTTTCAATTAATGGATTTTTTATTTGTCACATATCCATCACATCATTACCAAATTCCTTAACACATTTATCATACATCAATTTTCAATCATTCTCTTCTGACTTTGTTTTACCGACTAATCTACTTTATTTCAAATGCATCATGAAAAGTGTATATATAAATAAAAGAATGCAACTTCCAGAATCACTCAAAATGTTGATTATTAGAAATTGTGATGTCAACCTACCTCGTAATCTTGTTTATCTAAACATGTATAATGTTGGTATCACTAATGGTAGTCGTTCCTCCTACGCAAGCTGTAATCTAAAACAATTACCAAAATTGAAATACTTAGTATTACTTGGTAACACAAATAAAACAGAATTACCACGTTCTCTCAAATATTTCGAAGGTGGTATAACTTTTTTCAAACCAGGCTCGTATGAAACACAATCATTAATTAACAAAAATATTACATTTGTGACAAAAAATTAAAAAATTGATTATCATATTATCATTAATACAATAATCAATGGACACCTTACCGATTGAATTAATCATCGATGTTCTTCGTCGTCTTAAACCGAATGATATTCTGATGACAACAACGAAAAATCTATTTTATTTGAGATATTTTTTGAGTCTTGAAATTGTTCAAGAATGTACAGGATCACATGACAAATATTTACACAAAAATATTAATTTTGATCGTAATTACTCCAAAAAATTTAAAAATATTCGAACAAAACAAATCACCATCTCTAGTAATTATGCTCATTCACACTTAATGGTGTATCATCGAAATTTCGAATGTTTGAAGACAGACTTTGTCTTTCATTATGTTGTAAAAAATATACAAACACTAAAAACTCTCATTGTCACTTCAACTGAGAAAAATGAATTGTCAATTAATCTTCCAAAATCACTTCGAAAACTAATTATTCCACACAAGTTTATGAATGAATATCCCGATCATTTGACTTATTTAGTTTGTTTGCATAAACCAAATGACACGTTAGATCAACTCAAAAAATTATGCATTACAAATCAAGATAAATATTGTCGATACCGTTTTCCGGAAAATATTGAGGTTCTTAGTATTTACACGAGTGACAATTTGTTTATCACTTATCCACTAAAACTCAGAAAATTAATTACCAAAAAAACAAATAGAGATCGATCCATGAGTTATTCTATGATTGAAACAAAAAATATGAAATGTCTCCGTATGGTGACACTATTTTTACAAACACATCTAATTACAAAATCATTTGTTGGATTGAAACATTTTACCATCAAAACAAATATATTCACAAACGATGATATGAATTATATTATTGGAGAACATGACTTAGAGTCATTAACAATTAAGTATGTCCTTCTCGATATCTTTACAAAATTTCCACCACATCTGAAGAAATTTGTTCTCATTTATAATGGGATAAACACATTCCAACAAACAATCAATTTTCCTGATACATTAACACATTTAGCAATTATATCGGATGGTGCCAGGATAACATCAACATTTGTCTTACCACCTCATTTGACATATTTGAAATTAATCACACAACATGTTTGTGATGCAATATTATCATTTCCTGATACCTTAAAAACTCTGATTTTGGATATAAGAGCACAATTTGGCACATTTCCTCGCAATCTCATTTATCTTGATGTTAAAACAGATGATTTGATATCATTATTATCGATTGAAAATTTATCACAATTAAAATATTTAGTTTTGGAGGAAAATTGTGTGATGGTTAATATATTAAATAATATCATACCATTTGTTCTTGATTATCCGAAATCATTGAGATATCTAAAAAGAAATATTAGACATCGTAATGTTCCTAATCACATTAAACTTGTGACATGGTTTCACGGAACAAGTAAATATCAGAATTATGGAGCAATACAACCTTTCAATTTCAATTTAGATGGTGTGAATGACGATCCTGTTGTTTTAAATGATAATTTTATGTATCCAATTCTTCTTGTACCGAATACTCATCATAATGTTGTTATTGGGAATAATGACATGTATCTGGGTGCTATGAATAACAATTTCATTAATCTAAATAATAACAATTACAATTTAGATGATATGAATATCATACCAAATGCATTTCAATAACCACTGGTAATTATGACATATCAATTTTTTTAAAATACTAAAAAAATTGATATATTGATCTTTAGTGAATTAAATTAACTAAACATAAATGGAAACCCTGTCTTTTGAACAACATGTTGATATATTACAATATGTTCATCACCGTCATCATTTTATCGGAATGTCAAAATTTAATTTTATTCTGAGAAAACATTTTCAATTTATCAGTATTGACAATCTTAACATTACTGGTAATTCATCAACAATCAATGACAGAGTGAGATTAGTGAATGAATTGAATTTGAGTGGTAATATGCATGTCATCGATAAAATATGTCGAGATGCAGAATTCAAACATTATTTTAGAAGAACAAAAATTAATAAAATTATAATTGATCAATATCTTTACATAGATCCGAATGTTTTTCTGTCAGAATTTAAAGCTAGTTATACATACTTAAAATTTTGCCGTATTTTTTTTAATATGGAAATTACTATTCCATATGGAATCAAAACACTAATCATTATGGGAGAAAACGAGACAATAAATTTAGTTCTTCCAGAGACAATACAAACATTAATTATACCTCATATGTCATTGGAGAAATATCCTGATAATCTAATACAGTTATCATGTCAGAATATCAATATCATGGACATTAGTTATCTAACAAAACTCAAAAAACTAACATTACAAATATTTCACAATGGATGTACCCTACCGGTTAATATTGAGGAATTATATATTAATCGTGTCAATTATGTGAATAGATTTCCTCCCAAACTTAAAAAATTAAACATTTGTTCTGACACGCCAATTGTACCTAATATTCCACGTGGTCTGACTTCATTGGCATGTAATGATTCAATTGCAAATGAATATCTGTTTGGATTGATCAAATTACGACATCTTTCATTCAATACGTCGCTTGATTTAGATTATATCTTCAATAATCGCCTGAAAATGCAATATGTGGGATGTATCACAAGTTTAACATTAATTATACAAATACCGATGCAAAATGCTATTGATCAGATTCAAAAGCATTTTCTCTTCCTCAAGAAATTAACGATCATTTATGATCAATCATCAGGTCAGTTATGTTCATTTAATAGTTTAACTGGTAATCTCAAAAAACTAAAACTAATTTGCAAAAGGTCCAGTAACAACTTATTCAATGTTTTATCCTTTCCTCCTTCGATCACTCATTTTTCTTATGAATCATATTGTGATTTATCAAATGAATTAATTCTACCATCAAATTTGATTTATTTGAAATTGATAACAAAGAAAAATACATTTTCCCAATTACAATTACAATTACCAGTATCATTGAAAACATTAATTACTGATGTAAAGATTAATCAAATACCAATCAATCTTGTTTATTTGGACATCATCACCAATAATCCCGATTTATTGATTTCGATTAGACATTTGTTACATCTGAAATACCTTATTTTGAACGAAAATTGTGATAATGATGATCCAAAATTTATTGTCTATCCAAAATCATTGAGATTTCTCAAGAAAATAATTCTCAAAGCGAGAGATATTCCAAAACATATTCATCATGTTATTCATGTCAAATCAAATAGTACATCTGATATTCATAATGGTGCTTGGATGCCGATTCATTAATTTTTTATTTCATCAAACAAAAAATTAATCTTGGCAGAAAAAGATTGATATATTAATCTCTAATAAATTAAACATCAATGGAAACCCTACCTTTTGAACAACATGTTAATGTATTACAATATGTGAGACATCGACATCATTTTATAGGAACGTCAAAATTTAATTTTATTTTGAGAAAACATTTGCAGATTATCAATCTTCGTTACCTCAATATCATTGGTAGTTCATCAACAATTAATGACAAAGTGAGATTAGTGAATGAATTGAATTTGAGTGGTAATAGGTTTGTCATTGAGAAAACATATGATAATGCAGAATTCAGACGTTATTTTAGAAGAACAAAAATTAACAAAATTACGATTGATCAATATTTTTACACAAATCCAAATGTGTTTTTTAAAAAATTCAAAACTGATTGTAAATGTTTAAAATTTTGTTTTATTGGTTTCAGGGATAAAATTACTATTCTTGATGGCATCAAAACACTAATTATTATGGGAGAAAATAAAATAACTGATTTAGTTCTCCCTGATACATTGCGAACATTAATTATTCCTCACATGACTTTACAGAAATATCCTTTGAATTTAAAACAGTTATCATGTCTGAATGTCAATAATATGATTCTCGGTTATCTGACAAAACTCAAAAAATTAACATTACAAACATATTATTCTGGATGTATCTTGCCGATGAACATTGAAGAATTATGTATTCATTATGTTAGTTACATGGATAAATTTCCACCCAAACTGAAGAAATTAGAAATTTATGGTGATAATCTGATTATCCCTAATATTCCAGTTAGTTTAACTTCATTGAAATGTGATAGTTCAGCTAACTTCAATTATCTAACAGAATTAATCAATCTTCGGCATCTTTCGTTACACACTTCATTTGATATTGATTTTATTTCTAACAACAAAATGAATGCGCGTATCACATCTTTAACAATTAATATACAAATACCGGTGCAAAGTGTTATTGATAAAATTAAAAACTATTTTCATTTTCTTGAGAAATTAACTATTATTTATGAACAATCATCTGGTTATTTATGTTCGTTTGATGGTTTGACAAACAACCTTAAAAAATTAAAACTAATTTGTAAAGCTTTCAATAACAACTCATTCAATATTTTGTCTTTCCCTCCTGCTATCACTCACCTCTCTTATGATTCATATTGTGATCTACCAAATGGATTAATTCTGCCATCAAAATTGACTTATTTGAAATTGATAACAAGAAAATTTCAGGTTATGCAGTTACAATTATCAATATCATTGAAAACATTAATTACCGACATAAGAATCAATCAAGTACCTATCAATCTTGTTTATTTAAATATCATATCTAGTGATTACGATTTATTGATTTCCATTCGAAATCTGTCAAATCTGAAATACCTTATTCTGAACGAAAATTGTGATAATGATGATCCAAAATTTATTGTCTATCCAAAATCATTGAGATTTCTCAAGAAAACAATTCTCAAAGCAAGAGATATTCCAAAACATATTCATCATGTTATTCATGTCAAATAAAATAGTACATCTGGTATTCACAATGGTGCTTGGATGCCGATTCATTAATTTTTTATTTGATCAAACAAAAAATTAATCCTCATTATGAAATGAGGTATCCCGATGTCTATCAGGATCATCATGAAATGAGGTATTCTGATGTCTATCAGGATCATCATGAAATGAGGTATTCTGATGTCTATCAGGATCATCATGAAATGAGGTATTCTGATGTCTATCAGGATCATGGTGTATATATCTCAAAAGTGAAACCAATCTCACCTTCAGTATCAGCAAGACTACTAATTTTTTTGCCATTTGTAAAATTGTCGAAGGTATCACAATCATAATTCTTGTTAATCCTAGTAATGTAGGTTTCATTCCAATCACCAGCCCAAGCTTCAGAATAGATTTGACTACCACCACAAATCCAAATTGTCTCAATATCCTGTAATGATTGTGCTTTTTGGACAGCACTAACATAAGAATCACAAATAAAAACACCTTCAATATCAGACAATGTTTTACTTATGATGATATTAATTCTACCTGGTAGTGGCTTAAATTTAACTGGAAATGAATCCCATGTTTTTCGACCCATAATAACAACATTTTTCAGATTTTCATCAGTTGTATTTGTCGTCTTGTCCTTAAAGTATTTCATATCCTTCTTGATTCTCCAGGGAATAGAATTATCTTTACCAATACCGTTATTTGAATCAACTGCAACAATAATTTTCACTGGGTAAATCATTGATTATTAATTAATATGTTATTTTAGATCAATTTTTTTCATGACTGTAAGTGGAATACTTCAATTTTTTTCATAACTGTAAATTATGAAATTCGTAACTGTCTCGTAAAAAGTTGAAGTATTCCACTTACAACTTGTTTCAATCGACATGCTGTCTCATGTAAAAGTTGAAGTATTCCACTTACAACTTGTTTCAATCGACATACTGTCTCATGAAAAAGTTGAAGTATTCCACTTACAACTTGTTTCAATCGACATACTGTCTCATGAAAAAGTTGATTCAAAGTTTATTAACAAATGAGTAATAATGTCACATTTACCAATTGAATTAATTATTGACATTCTTCAGTATGTCAGAATGTCTGATGTTCCTGTCTTTGCAACAAAACATTTCTTTTTTCTGAGACATTTTTTGCAACTTGTCATTCATAATATCCCTAATATAAAATCACCATTTTTTTTACATTTTTTGACACATTATGACATATATACATATGACAAAAATAGTATGAGAAAACGTCGTACGATTAATATTCATATTCGAAGTGTTGATCGTATACCAAAAGTATCATTATTTGATATTTACAAATACAATTGTCGTGTCATGAAAATACAATCATGTGATGGTGATGGTATCTTTTCATCATCATTAAAAACACTTGTCATTAAGAGTTCACCATTTCGTAAATTAACAATTACGATTCCTGATACATTACAAAAGTTAATCATTCCTGGTATGTTTTTAGAAAAATATCCGGAAAATCTTGTTTACTTGATCTGTGCTCACCAACCAAAACAAGAATTACTTAAATTAAGAAAATTAGGTATCACAACAGGGAACGATAATGATTGTCTTTTTCCATCAAATCTAGAAGTTTTGAGTTGTTATTGTGAGAATAAAATACCTGAAAACTTACCAAAAAACTTAAAGAAGTTGTGTCTCAAAAGTGACAAATCAATTGATGTGACATATATACCTTCAGGACTTAAAATGTTATGGGTTATGTGTCATGTTAATTTTATTAATCCTGTTTTTATTGAGACGCTATCTGTCTTTGCGAAACATAATGTGGATAGTTTTCTACAAGGTATATCAACGATTAAATTGACACATCTTGCCATTAACACTGTAATAGTTAAGAAAAGAAACATTGACATGATCACTGAATATTTTAATTTGGAATCATTAGTCATTAATTGTCAACTTATTGAATCCATTGTATTACCACCAAATTTGAAAACGTTAAAATACATCAATCTCAATCATAGTTCTGTGCAATCTATTCCATTTAGTAATTTTCCTCAAACTCTCGAATACTTGTCAATTGAGTTCAAAGGAACAATTATACAACCTGGTTTTATCATACCATCTAATTTGACATATCTTAAAATTATTACTCGAAATATTTGTCATACATCATTGGTGTTTCCTCAATCTCTTGTCACTTTAATTCTGGATGTCAAAATCAATAATCATAACAATTACCCACCAAACTTGGTCTATTTAGACGTCAAAACAGATAATATGGAACACCTCAAATCAATAGAAAATTTGTCTCAATTAAAATATCTAAAACTCGATGAAAATTGTGTGGTTGATGGAAAATTATTGTATATTAATTATCCAAAATCATTGAGGTATCTGACCAAAAATATTGATGTAAAATTATTGTATATTAATCATCCAAAATCATTGAGGTATCTGACCAAAAATATGAAATTTGAAATGAATGCTCATATTTCGAAAAACATTCGAGTTGTGACATGGTTCAAAAGTTCAGGTAATTATCGTAATTATGGTGTTACTGGTATTGGTAATGCAGGTTTTGCTGGTGTTGCTGGTAATGCTGGTATTGCTGGTAATCCTGGTATTGCTGGTCCAGTTGGTAATCCTGGTATTGCTGGACCTGATGGTTTTGCTGGTTTTCAATAATAATGAACAACAATCATTACATTTATAAAAAAATTGATAAAACATTCAAATGAATATTTTATCAATATAATGGACACTTTATCGTATGAGTTACTAACACATGTTTTGCCATTTATTAAATTTGATAGCAATAAAATATCCAAATTATTTTACGTGCTTCGATCATTCAAACAAAACATTGTCATTGATTGTTGTGATGTCAGTAAAATTGATTTAAAAATAAAATACAATACGATCAAAGTAAATAAAATTATTATTCCGGAACCATTTTCATTTTTAGCACTATTGCATTTCAAAAATTATGAATATCTTGACATTTGGTATCATTTTTCACACATCAGTAATTATTTACCATCACACTTGACAACATTAATTATTAGACATGATTACAAGGATGTCGCTTTAGTATTACCTGATTCTCTCAAAATACTCATCATTCCAAAAACATCTGCACGAACATATCCTCCACAATTGGAATGTCTTATTTGCCATACTTTCACTGAACAAGATTTACCAAAACTGAAATTTTTAAAAATAACTTCAGACCCATATCAAGAATGTGTTTTACCAAAAAATCTAAAAACATTATCAATTATTCATCATGAAATACCTGATATTCCAGATAGTCTCGAAACAATTGCTCTTAGAAAAAATAGTCGTGTTTACGTTGGTAAAAATTACCCCAATTTAAGAACAATTTGTGCGAATAACATCATTTTTACGGTTAAAACAAACATACGTCGAATAGTCGAAAAAAATACTGGTATGATTCATATCACTATGTTTGATCATAGTCCATATATACCTGATTTAACACATTTAACCATGTGTGGTTATTTTCTTGATGCTGATGATCTTAAACGTGTTAAAAAACGTTTTCCATTTTTAAAATACTTGTCTTTAAATTTTAATTCCTTGTCAACACCATTAAATGAATTTCCGAGCAAAATAACAACATTCAAATTATCACTCTTTCGACCGAGTAATGATTGCACTATTACAAATTTACCAAAATCACTGAAAAACATTTCCATTGAAGTACGTAGCGCGTACTTACATAAAATACATATCGAAATTCCGAAAAATGTCATTCGCTCGAAATTAATAATAGAGTCACCATGGTTATATAATATCATAACATTGCCACAATCACTCAAAATGTTAATCGTCAATTTCCATGTCAATAAATTTAACCTACCAAATCTCGAATATTTACACGTCATCTGTAATACATACTGTTCCGTGAATCACTTTCCAAAACTGAAATATTTAACACTAGAGGGTATTCATGATTTATCAGATATTGGAAAAAATTTACCAAAATCTCTCAAATATTTATCATGTGATGTTATTGACGTAAAGCTTCTACCAAAACGTGTTAATCATGTTCTTGTTCTAAAAAGCAAAATTAAACCCGAAAACTAAAAAAAATGAAATTTAAATTGATTTGTCATTAAATAATAACATATCAATGGACGCTCTACCAATAGAATTACTACACGATATTTTCATGATACTTGTCAAACCGTTATTGCTATCAGTCAAGAAGTCATCGAAAATGATGTTATTCGTGACGAAAATGATTCAATTGCAGTTTTATAAATTGGACACAAATATGCCAATTTCTAATAAATACCTTTATCGAAAATGGAACATAGGAATTAATGGACGATTGAATGGATGTAAGAATACATTTTTTCAGAATTTAACGAATAATGCACCGGATTTTTATTTTCGTAAGTTAATGCCAGGTGTTTGTTCTTTAACACTGGGATTATGTGTTCTTTTTCAGAAAAAAATCTATGAAAGTAACAAATTAATCGCCCTTAAAATTACGTGTGACAGTAAAGACATACAAAATTTTCCGCCATCCATAAAGTATTTACATGTCGCAAACTTTGTTTTTAAACAAATGAAACATCCGTTACCTCCAGGATTGATCTATCTCAATTGTCGACGAATTACCACTCTATTATTGAAAGATCTCACAAAATTGGAAAAATTATACATCAACATATATCATAATTACACAGAATTTCCTGATTCTTTAAAACAGATATCAATCTTCACTTTGAATGCGTCATTGTCTAAATTACCAGAATCTCTCGAGAAACTTAAAATTTCATTTCCAAATGGACGGGCTCTACCAGATTTACCATCAACGTTAACATCATTATATTTTGAAATGATCCATCATAATATACAAGATATCCCACTAAAATCATTATTTACATCAATAATGAATTTGGATTACGTACCACTTGGAATTGTGAAATTAAATGTTTTTGGTCAATATGTCAATCACGATTACAGTCGGTTCAAAAAACTAAAATCACTCTTTCTTGATGTCAATCAATTGAAAAAAGTAATCTATCCACCATTTCTCACTAAATTACATCTTGCATCACTCTACAGTGCTGACATAATCACGATTAATTATCTACCACCAACATTAATTAGTTTGATATTATCATCAAGAGATAGTTTTACGTATGAAGGACCATCATTATCATTACAATATTTCAAGTGTAATTGTAATTTTGCTTCAGCGAGTTTTGTGACTGATACGACAAAACACTTATCTCTCTTCATGATGCATGATATTACTATTCCAGTAACTGTCAAAACATTATACTTTCATGATACATCATATATTTGTGATTTGAATCTATTACAAGATTTAGAAAAATTAATTTTACCATTGTGTGTCAGTTTAAAAGGAATCAAGTTATCTCGTAAATTGAAATGGCTGAAAACGTGCAAATACAATTTACATTTAATTCCAAAATGGGTAGAAAGAGTGATCATTGTTTAAATCGATCTACATATATTTTCCGATATAGTTGTATTTTTATGCAATTTTTGTTTTGTTATCATAAAACAAAGATTACCATGGAAACTCTTCCGTATGAATCACTTTACGATATAGTCAATTATTTATCAGATAAGTCACTATTCAGACTTTATTCGTCATCAATACAAATGAAAAAATTACAAAATATTAAAGATTTCAAAATTCATTTAAAACAAATTATCTATGATCATAAATATTATTATTATAATGGAACCATCGCTCGTATTTATTACAATCATAGATTACGTAAATGCAATGATTTTGTGACAAATAAATATGTGTCATGCATCAATAATAATATAATGATCAATTTTTATAAGAGTGTGACATCACTACCTTTGACAAATAACATCGAAATATTAAACATAGATAATCTAACGATTAGTCTAATAGGTTTTCTAAAACTCAAAACACTAATTCTTGACAATCTCAAAAATGACAAATTACCATTGACACTAGAAAAATTAATCGTCACAAATGTGACTGAAGAACTTGATTTGTCATACCTACATCATTTATCATCGATTAAAATACATCATTACAATGCTAGATGTATCTTTCCGAATAGCTTATTGATGTTAAATATTTATTTTTTGGGTATTAGTATTGAAACATTACCGGAATCACTGATACGGCTTAAAATTGATTGTGGATCACGAAAATCACTTTTATCAAAATGTCAAAATAAGTTGTCTGCACCGCAAATCTTAATCATAAATCTTGATAATTTAGATTTTTTTAATATTGATAACTGTTCCACATTGATACTAACATCAACAAATTCTGGAGGACTTTTTATAACAACAACTGTTGCAACTACATTAGGACCATTAAAAAATAACGATTTTTTGAGAGTCATGGATCCAATTTCATTAGATCAGTATTCAAATCTGAAAAAATTGACACTTCATAAACATTCTGGGACAGTTAATTTACCGACGAGCATTAAAGAATTAACAATATTACCTCCAGGAGCAAGTGTTATATGTGATTATGAAAGAATGACACCCGATTTATTGTCATTGTGTATTCTAAAACAAAATACAAACACACCATTATTAATTATTTTACCATTGAAATTAAGACAATTAAAAATATTATCTTTACGAAAAATCATTATTGATAAATTACCAAAAACACTCAAAACATTAATCATTAAAGTTGATCAGCCATCAAGGATATGTCTTCGTGATTGTGCTGATTGTGAATTCGAAAATCTTTGTTTGATACAAAACATCAGACAATTAAATAACGATGTTAGTAAAATCGAAAAATTCAACATTCCATTGAATAAATCTTTGAAAAAACTGATTTATGTTGCTGGGCATTATGACAATCTGACATTTCCCAGAAACCTTGAAATGTTACAATACAATTTTATTGACGATTACGTTAATATATATCATGTGATCAATAATTTACCATATCTCAGGAAATTAAAATTACCGATGTATGGTATTTTGTATAATATGAAGATTCCTCCGACATTGAAATACTTAGAAATTGGTATCAATAACATAAAATATATACCAAAATCTGTCAAATATGTATCAATTACTTATCGAAATGGATTTGGAGAATTGATCAATCACTGAAAAAATTGAATAATATTATCCCTTTATTTAAACAAATAAATGGATAATCTACCGTTAGAATTGATTGTTGAATGTGTTAAATACCTGAAACACATATACAAATATTCATTGTATGGTGTGTGTCATACAATGAATATTATGGATAAATTTTCACCATTTCAAATTATTGTCAAATCACCTTCATCATCGATTATATTATGTCGATCAAAAACTATGGTAAAATTGAAGGATTGTCGAGACACAAGAAAAGTAAAAACATTAGATTGTGATCGGGTTTCTTATAATTTTCTGTATGCACCTCATCCACATCTGAAATATTTGAAAAATTGTATTATGCGAGTTGATGTTATGAATGTTAATATTGTCAATGCTATTTTTCCTCGTTTATATGCATTGACAACACCATCACCACAACAAGGAATATTTCCGACATCGTTAATCAAATTACGCATCGAACAAGTTGGTCATTACAATGATTTTACTTATTTGGTCAATTTAACAACATTATTTTTTGATGAGTATGGTTCATTTAATGATTGTGATTATCCAATAAGTTTACGAAAATTAGTTATTGGTAAGATGTGTTGCAAATCAATAGCAATTCCAGAAAATCTTGTCACATTGAGAATAGAGAAAGGTGATAATTTTGTGATGAAAAATTATCCTGCTTCACTAAAATTTTTAAAAATTCCTAATTTTCATCACAGAACAGAGTGTCAAATAGAAAAACTAGAAACATGGCTATTCCATGATATTGCGCATTTCCAATCATTAAAATATTTCATTGGATCACATCCATTTTTTCCATTATCGAAAAACATAGAAAAATTATATTTACATAATGGAGAAGATTTTGTTTTTAAATACATTAATACTGAATACCCTGCTTTAACATCTTTGATAATGTCAAGAGTCACAATGAATGAAATGAATAAATTTACGTTACATGATACTTTAATACACTTGAAAATTAATCATTTTTATGGTCAACAAATAACATTACCACGATCGTTAAAAACTCTCTATATTACCGGTATACTCACAGTTGAAATTATTGTCAATGATTGCCATCTAACTCATATTTATGCAAAATGTGAAATATTCAATCCAGATATCTTAAAAATAGATTCCTTGAAAGTCATTATTTATCATGGTATTTATCATACAACAACTGTTCTATCGAAAAATGTTGAACATCTTAGAATTAAATCATCTGACATCATTATTACCAAAGAAAATTATCCCAAATTAAAAAAATTGGTTATCAATGGAGAAAATATCGATTTAAAGAAAATGACATTTCCAAAATCATTGATTTATCTTCATGTACACTTCAGTGTTATTGAGGGTATACCAAAATGGATTAAATATATTGCATATGATAAGGTTTTGTCTGGAGGGATAGCACAATTAATGACTTTGGGAGATTTTGACATGTATTTGAATTAAACCAATTGTTTCTCTCGACTTAACAGTCTCGGGAAAAATTTGAATTGAGTCAATTGTTTCTCTCGACATAACAGTCTCGGGAAAAATTTGAATTGAGTCAATTACAAATTGTTTCTCTCGACATAACAGTCTCGGGAAAAATTTGATTATTATTACATTATTTATTAATAACATAATAATGAATCTATTACCAATCGAATTAATTGACGAAATACTAAATCATGTTTTACTAAAAAGATATATCTTCTCATCAACAAAAAGTATGTTCTATCTTCAACATTTCTGTCAAGAGAAAATGATTTATTCTGATTCAAGTAAGGATTGTCCCAATGAAATACATGCAGTTCATTTAACGATGTTTCATAAGAAACTGATTGGAATGGTTTCTATTCACACATTCTGGAAAGCATTTCATACGTCTGTCATGGATTTTAAGAATGATGTCTGTTTAGATACATTATCTATCAATCACGAATGGCAAACTTTACGATTTTATGATTGTTATATCGAAACTACACCCAAATGGCCAAATAACTTGAGAACACTCGTCATTACTGGTAAAAATACACAAATATTTGATATTATTTTACCGGAAACACTAGAACAATTAATCATACCTCACACTTTTATGAATATCTATCCTGTGAAATTGAAACACCTCGATTGTGATTTTTTCAATCCAGAGAATGCTGATAAACTCATTCATCTCAAAAAATTAATTATCAGAACTCGACACGATGATAAAAAAACAATCAAAATTTTACCAAAAAATATTACCTATCTTAATGTTCCTTCATGCTATTGTCATCAAGTACCAGATCATGTTAAAATATTTGTTATCAATAACTATTATGGACAAACTGATCCATTGTTTTTAGGAAAGGTCAAATTTTTGAAATTGTGCAACACGACAATTCTGTTTAATAAAAAGCATAATAAGATATTATCCATCACAAAATTATCAGTGTCAAATGAAGACTCACTTCTCAAAAACATCGAAATACTGGCAGATTTAACTCATTTGACAATCAATAATCCCGTTGCTTTCAGAATAGAAACATTTTTGAAAAAAATTAACAAAATAAATTTTCCAAAATTAACAACATTGTATTTCATTCTTAAAACGGTTGATGTTATCAATATTGATTTTCCTCTACTCGAAACAGTTAAAATTAGGGTCGAGAAATCAGATTTTATTGGTGTTGCAGGTTTACTCAATATTATTGGTATGCCTTTATCATTGAAAAATTTTTATCTTGATATTGGAGGTAGTATTTTAGTTCCATTCATCTTGCCACCAAATCTTGTTTTTGCATCATTAACAATGGGTCATTTTCATATTGCCTATGAACTGAAATTACCAGAAACATTACGATATTTAACAATGTCAGCAGATCATAATTTGACTAATGACGGATTACCACCCACTCTTGTTTATTTAGATATAATAACACAAGATCAGCAATTACTTGATACAATTGTTAATTTATCGAAACTCAAATACCTCAAAATTAAATTACTGTTACGAAAGAAAGCAATCCAATTTCCAAAATCATTGAGATGTTTGCAAATTGATTATAATTATATGAAAAATATTCCGAAATTTGTAAAACATGTTGTTTTCACGTTTTGATAAATACCGAAAAAATTGATTAATATTATCCATCAATAATTTGTTATTAATGGATACTTTACCTGTCGAATTGATTGTCGATTGTGTTAAATTATTAAAAAATTTTCACAAACATAAATTATATCATGCTTGTACCGGGATAAGTATCATGAATAAATTTTCACTTTTACAAATTATTGTCAAATCACCGATATTTAATGCTAATAAAATGTTATGTCGACCAGTATGCATTGATAGACTCAAACATTATCGAGAGACAACAAAAATGAAGGCTTTAGATTGTGAGAAGATGGAGTACAATTTTGATAATATTATTCACCCAAGACTCAGATATTTACAATGTCATGTTATTAATGTCGATGATATGAATACCATATTTCCTCATTTACAAATACTCAAAATAAGGTATTTTATGGAAAATTTACCGGTTTCACTTCTTAAATTATATATTGACGATGTTGCTGTTTATTGTGATTTTTCTAATTTGATCAATTTAACAACATTGATTATTGATGGATATAGTACTAATGTTGAATGTTCTTATCCATCAAATTTACGGAAAATGGTTATCAATGATATGAAATGCGAAACAATGATCGTCCCAGAAAATCTTGTTTCATTGACAATTAGAGGTTTAAACGAGATAGGTATATTCGGAATTCGTCATCATCCAAATTCTTTAAAAAAATTAAAAATTGTTCATATGACAATGAATAAAATAAGGAAAAATAATTTTAGTAAATGCAGACTTGAGAAATTAGAATTATTTGCATATCACAATGATCAAATGAGGAATTGTCCACAAACCTTAAAATATTTTACTGGTAATCACCCAAAATTCGCATTACCTTTAGGAATTGAAACATTAGTTATTGCAAATCTAGATGATTTTAGATTAAATCATATTTGTGAAAAATATATTGCTCTCAAATCATTAACTGTTCGTTATACGATGCAAGATATACAATTATTACCAATCACATTAATTCATTTGAGAATTGATGTATTTTATGGTAGTTTATTATCATTACCAAAATCATTAAAATCATTATATATTTTTTGTCATAATACAAGTAGTAATATTGTCAAAAATGAATGTCAATTAACGCATATTTATTTAATTGTAAAATGTAATATTACTGATTACGGAATACTCAATATGGATTCGTTAAAAGTAATCATTTATCACGGTAAATATGATCCAATGATAACATTTTCAAAAAACACTGAATACCTAAAGTATTTTTTTACATCACCGGATCATTTCAACATAACAAAAGTGAATCTTCCAAAATTAAAAAGATTGGTCATTAAAAATAAAAACATAAATTTATCCCAAATGACATTCCCACGATCATTGGTGTATATTCGTGTTCATGTTAATTTAATAAAAGATGTGCCAAAATGGATTAAATATGTTGCATTTATCAATTAAAATCGAATTTAAAAACAATATTATTATTATTTTTAGATGCATCCATTAAAGTTAATTTCAGTGATAAGAGTTGCTATTTCTTCACGTGTATCTATTATTTCTTGATTAACAAATACTTGTTCACGACAATATATATTACCGCCAGGACCATTTTTAGGTACATTAGCACATGCCTGACGCAATTTAGAATCATCTGCTAATAGTTTTTTTTCTTTCCAACGACTCTCATCAAGCCTTCTCCTCAGATCTTCACAGTAATTAACCATTATATTAATATTAGATTTTATAACAATCAGTGTGAATATTATTACATGAAAAAGATTCCCAAATTCGTGAAATATGTCGTTCTTACTTTTTAGATTATCATAAAAATTTTGAAATGTTCCATTAACAAATTATTTTCATCGACTTATCAGTCTCGGAAAAAATTTGATCCAAAAACATCGTACTAAAAATATTTAGTATGATATTTGATGATTTAACCCTACTATTCGATAGGAACAAAAAGGATCCTGTTTTTAGATTGTACAGGAAGATTCTGAAAGTGGAAGATGATGATTACACACAAGCATTTTTCAATAATTATCTTGTTTTTGAATCCATGATGAGATATCTGAAAAGACATAAAACAGATATTAAGGGTTTGCTTACTTATTCTGATGAACAATTAGCATATGTTACCAATCCTTCTCCAGCAAAAACAAAAATGATTGCCTGTCCAGGAAGTGGTAAGACAAGATGTATTCTCAGTCGCATTCACTTTATGATCACGCATAAAATGTGCCATAAAGATGAGGTGTTTGCCATTACTTTCAATCGGTTTGCTTCACAAGAATTTCAGAAACGACTCAAACAATTATTCCCAGGTGACAACATCTTTAATACTGCTAATTTTTCCACTATTGATTCATTAGCCAAATCCATTCTTATTTTAGTCAAATCACACAAATCAGAGAATGTCGAAATTCTATCAATTGCGTTTCGTAATTTCCTCCAAGAAACACCAGCATCACAATTACAGAATCTTGGTAAATTAGGAAAAATGAAACACTTATTTATTGATGAAGCACAAGATCTCAATGAAATACAATTCGATATTCTCAAACTTCTGCAAGAAAAACTTAACACTAACATTCATCTTATCGGTGATCCCAATCAGAATATTTACCAATTTCGTGGATCATCGGACCAATATCTCCTCAATTTTAATGCCACACAATTCACTCTCACCATTAATTTTCGATCCACGAAATACATCATCGACTTTTTCTCACTTCTCCGACCCATCAATACCGGTGAAATCAAAGCTGTCAAAGCACAAGGATCAAAAGTCAAAATCATTAACAAAAGTGATCAGGAAATTCATCGTCTGCTCATTGCATACATTAAAAATTATAAACGTGATTATTCTGACATTGCCATTATTTGTGCAACACGTGGTATTAAAACAGATCGAGGAATTGGTCTTTCTGTTATTTTCAATTTACTCAAAATGCATAATATACCATTTGTTCAAGGTTATGAAGAGGCTAGTACTAACGATGAAAGACAACGACGTGCTATTTCAGTCAAAGGTTCAGTCAATTTACTGACACTTCATGGTGTCAAAGGCCTTGAATTCTCCACTGTCTTCTTTCTCGATTGTTATCAACAACTATTCAATATCAAACCGACAGAAAAAGATCACCGCATTCATCAATATCTCATGTATGTTGGTTGTTCTCGTGCTATTGATGAATTATACTTGTGTGCTAATTTAGAGGCAAATGGTGGATTTATGAATCATTGGTTGGGTCAGACAAATCCATTGACATATGAAACAACTGGCTTCAAATTACCAAGATTAGAATATCGAGAAGAGACTAGACAACAAATCTACTCGATTACTGAATTGATCAACAATTTGTCGACTGAACAATTAAATACAATCATTGATTTAATTGATTACAATGAAGAACATGATTTATTAACGACAAAAATGTATGAAGATTTTCGAAACATTGATCGTAAGACGGATGAGTCATTATTTGGGATATTGACAGAAGAATTGTATTATTTGCAGTATTCATTGTTATTGAAAGAAATACCGAGACAGATCAAATTGATTGAAATTATTCTGAAAAATGAATTAATTGTGATTAAAGACGATTACACTTTCAATTATCTGAAGAAACAAATTTTACAGAACAGAATGTCATGGGATTCGTATGACTTGATGAAACACCAAATGCCATTGGATATTCAAAGAGCGATCTCGAAATTATTCTCTCGTGATCGAGAATTGTATCAAAACATTATCTGCCAGAATCAATTTTCCGAATTGATCAACTTGCATCTACCAGATATCAAGAAGGCTTATGAAGCATATCTAGCACCAAAGGAATACAAATGGGATTACAATGAAATTCTGAAAGATTTCTTCTTTTTGGTGGTTGTTATTTATGCCTACGAGATCAATCATTATTTCTACATTACGAACCATGGTATTGATAAGGAATATTTATTGGAAAATGGCAAAGAGATGTTTCATTCGATGCATTTTCATGCGAAACAAGAAATTAAGAATGGTGTGAAAATCATTCCGAAGTGTAATCTGAAATACAAACCCTTAATGATGACTGGAGAGATTGATTTTCTGGAATTAGACAAGAATAATAACTTGACGATTTGTGAAATTAAAACTGTCAAGGAGATCAATTTCAAACATATCTTACAGGTTTATTTGTATCACTTCTGTTTCTATGTCAAGAAAACAAAACCCAAGAAAATTAGGAAAATTTATGAAGCAAAAGTCAAGATTCTCAATTTTCTCAGTGGACTCGAACACCAAATGGTCATCAAAATCAACACGAAGAACCTTTTTAAATTGCTAAATACTCTTGCAGATGCTGGTGATCTCAAATGGAATAATCTCAATATCGTTTATGATCTCGAAACAACCGGACGAATCGAGAGAATACCGATTCCAGGATTTCAAAAACCACAGCTAGGACCACGACAAGCTGTTTATAAGAAAGGCAATGAATGGATTTTAGAAACATATCCAGAAATTATTGAAATTGCCATGAAAGATTATCAATCACAAATGGTTATTTACACACAATTGGTAAAATCATCGGGTCTGCTACCGAGTGTGATTACGGAAATAACTGGAATAACGAGTGATTTATTAGAGAGAAAAGGAATATTACAAGCGGAATTTAAGGACAATTTCATTCATGTTATGAAACGTTTCGCTAAAAATAAATTCTTAGCACATAATGGCAAGGCATTCGATGATAAGATCATGAATTTTTACAAGTTGCTACCTGAACCATCAGAATTTATTGATACACTATCATTGATACCGATACACTATGATGATAAATTTGATGCAAAGAATTTATCAGCAATGTATGAACAATTGTTTGGAGAAAAATTTAAGGCACATAGAGCAATGGCTGATGTGAATGCTTTGATTAGGATTATGTGGTTTATGAAAATTAATATTTGAATTATTCTGCTTACCAAAGGTTGCTCTGCTTACCAAAGGTTGCTCCGCTTACCAAAGGTTGCTCCGCTTACCAAAGGTTGCTCCGCTTACCAAAGGTTGCTCCGCTTACCAAAGGTTGCTCCGCTTATAACTTGTTTCCTTAACCAATGGGATTGTAAAAATTTGATTTAAATTTTAATACTAATTAAAATTTAAATGGAAGAAATCGTTATTGATGATTTCAACACTAATACCAATCTTGATACATCATACGGTGTTAGTTATTCTTGTCAATCAATTGAAAAAATAAATTACACCATCATTGATAATTTATTAAAATATCAGAGAATATGTAAGAGTGTTAAATACTTTCCGGTTTTTATTGTTCTGAATAAATGGATTAAACAAGATGTACAAAATAAAATGACTGATCAACTTAATTTGAAGAATGTTGCATGGACATACTTTGTTAATCTTGATGACAGAATGAATGAAAACAATGAAAATGATGATGATGAAAATCCATATTGTACCATACCACAAGAAATAAATCTTATTTTTGTCGCTTACACAAAAAAAGAAGATTGGGATGCATTTTTGAAATTTATGATTGATGATTGTCAGTATTATAATGACATCAGAATTAATAAGATAACGACACTCAATACAAATCGAAAAGTGGTTATTGATAATGACAAATTATTTATGATTTCATGTCATTATCCAAAAACATCATCTATTCATAAATTGATGGAAAAAAAAATAAGTCAATTCAAATATTTAAATAATGAAACATTGAATTATCTACTTCATCATAATCTTGGTGAACAAATTGCTGAGGGACATTTTGGTCGGTGTTATCTTGGAGAATCAAAGAGTGGAGTCTGTATTCAAGGTTTTGGTATTTATTGGGTGAAATATACGATGATTCTAATTAATAAGAATTATTTTCAAGAACCATCATTGATGAAAAGTAGGAATTTTGTTGTTATGCTTTACTGTTTGTATCTACATGAATATGACGATGCTATCAAATTAATTTTAAAAAACATGAAAGGGATTCATCCAACATATCGCAAATTGGCATATTTTAACAGACATGTAAAGAACAAAATTGAAATTGATGACTTATGTTCGTTGTATAAAGGATTCGAGAAATGTTATTTGCAATACATGAAAGACAATGAGCTTTCTGATTTTTATGAAAGATTAGTAGCAATTATGGACAGAGAGGAAGTTATTGAGGAAGTTGAATGGTCAGACGAAGAATAAAAAATTGAATTATTCTAATTACCACAGGTTACTACGTCTACACTTTGTTTCTTTCGACATTCTGTCTCAGGAAAAAATTGATAAAAAATTATTTTAATATTAATTCTAATTAATACTAAAATGCTTCGAACTGATATTGTTTTTGATGTTTTGAATGAGTCTGAAGAGAATGAAAGTAAGATCAATAAATTGTTTAAAGATAACCAGTATGTTAATATTTTACCGACATTGAATCAGTCTGACACGATTGATAATGATAAGAAGATTTTTAAATCGTTGAAGAAGTCATATGGTGTGATTTATGTGACACATTCTCACTTGGGAAAGAAAACAGAGGTTGATATCATTTCTAAATTATTGAGGATGAGACGATCTGCGAAAGGTTTTAAGTATTATCCTTTGATTATCTTGTCATTGGATGAACCAGAATATGTTGAATCATTCAAAACGAAAATAGTTGAAAGAATCAATAGAAAGATTACTTGTGAAAATTTTGATTTCAGGTGGTTCAATAATGAAAAATCATTTGAGATCTTTAATTCCCAACATCTTGTCGACAATGACATTGTTATGGTCACTATTTCTGATGAATTTTTGAATAAATTTCTTGAGAATTTAGAGAGTGTATGTAGGTCTTACAATTTGTCTTATATTACACACATGCTTCAGAATAAATCTTATAAAGGTAATCGATTTACTGATCTCGATAGTCATTATGCCACTAATTCGTACATTCACAAAGTTGTTGAGGATTTACTGCAATATATTGGTATGTTTGATGACACTGTTCTGCACTATTTGTTGAATCATGGTCTTGGTATAGGTATGGCTGTGAAAAGTGTTATGAGCTATGCTATAGAATCAAATCTTATTGTTGATGACCGTAGCAATTATGATCGTAATGCAAAAGAACATGTTATGACATTTATTGAAATTCTGATTAATAGTGATTATTTTATTTCACACGTCACTAATGATCCAAGGATATTTTTGATTTGTCTGTTTATTTGTGTTGGTGAAGAGAATCATACACTCATTGAAAAAATTATTAACAATAAGGAAGGAATTTGTCAGATTTATCGTAAAATTGCTTGTTTGAATAAGTATTCGAAGAAAAATTTAATGATGATGCAAATGGATGGTTCATTAACTCAATTTAGTGATCAATTTGAGAATCTTTATCCAGGTGCCAAACGTACTTTGAATAATTATTTGTCTAATGACAGAATGAGTTTGTATGGTATGTATACACGCATACTTGATCCAACAAAGATGGAAGTCCAATACAATATGTTAGATGCGATTGATAAGAACGAAACAATTATTTTTAGTGAAATGAACATGTCTGATTCTTCTGATTCTACTGATGATGAAGTTGTCGTTAAGAAAAACACGAAAAAGAAGGATAACTCTGATTCTGAACTATCCGATGATGAACCAACTCCGAGTAAAAAGCCTCATTATGTTGGAACTGCACATAAAAGAGGCAAGAAAAAGAAGGATGACTCTGATTCTGCACTATCAGATGAAGAGCCAACTCGAGGGAAAAAACCCACTCATGATAGACCTGCAATCAAAAGTAGTTATGATTCTGATCCTTATGATTCTGATCCATATTATGGTGATGCACCAAAGAAAAAGGGTTCTTCGAGTAAAACTGATTATGAAATAATTGAAGAGATGGCAAGAAAAACGAAAACGGCAAAAAGTGTTTCGACATCTTCAAGAGAGAAGAAACAGCCTAAAATTATTTTTTCATCTTCGGAGGAAGATGAGCCTGCACCAAAGAAGGTAGGGAAGACAGAAGAACCTGTAGCAAAGAAGAAAGTTGTTAAATCTGATTCTGATTCTTCTGATGAAGAGGAGGGAAAGGATATGTATCAATACCAATATTTTTATGATCAGCTTTACAAATATTTAAAAACGAATGGTTTTCTACAAAAAACAGGATGGAAAGTCGTCAATGTTAATACTATTATCAATAGACTATGGAGAGGTCATCTTCATGGTAAAGATGAATTTAACATGAAAGCGACTGTTTATGGCATTCCAATTAGCTTCATTAATCATAATGGTCTACTCGATAGCAAATTCTTTGTTGAACAGAGTGTCAAACAAGAGAAAAAATTCATAACTGAAGCAGAAATCGAAAAAGTTGTTGAGAAAAAGTATCAATGTTCGGATAAAAAAGGTAAATATTATGTCAATGAAGAAGATTATTACAGTATGATTGAATACATCTGTGATGAAATCAACACTTTGAGTGATAGATATCAAAATATGAATTTGTCAGATGCTAAAATGAAAGAGGAAATCATGATATATGCTCGAGAATATATTTCTCAGTAATTAACCGACCTTACGGTCTCGTAAAAAAATTGAACTATTACAGTTACAATTTGTTTTAATCGACCTCATAGTCTCGTAAAAAAATTGATCTAAATTTTAATTTTAATACTAATTAAAACTAAAATGACGACACAGGATCTACTTGGTGATGAAATGAGTGATCATTCGAGTGATGGTGATTATGATCAGGATTACGATCCTGACTTTGATCTTGAGGATTTTCTGGAATATGACATTAGTGAAGATGAAAGTGAATCAGAAGATGATGAAGATTACAAACCGCCTGAAATTGAAGTCAGTGATGATCCTGAACAAGCAAGTATTGATCTTCAAATCATGGAATACATTCTAAAACAAAAATTTGATAAAGAAAAACCAAAAGAAGAAGAACCGATCAATGAACTTGTCGGTTTACCACAGGCCTATCGTGGACATATTGTCATACATAGAAGAAAAGCAGATGCCAGACAGCCAACAATGTATAATACATTCATGAGAATATTTATGGTTCATTATAAAAAGCATCTTACTTTCTTAAAAAAGAAAGTTGATCATAAAGCTATTTTTAAATTTAGTTCATCATTCTGGAGATCATATGTCAGTGGCGAAGGAGTTTTCAACAAAGAATGTCAGAACAGAGGAATTTATGTTCGGTATCATTCCGATCCTAATATTTGCATTGAAGAATTACCCAACAGGATATTTATTGATATCGTCAAAGAAATTTTTGATCGTAAATTTAAAACGTTCACCACTAAACCATATTACACATTCATGTTAGATGATGTCTATTATAAAATTAATCTCAATAATGAGAATGATGACATTGAGAAAAACATTGTCAAATACGGACAAGATTACCTTGATGATGTTTTTAAGGCTATTGTATGATAATATTAAGAAAAAAATTGAATTTTCGATACCTCAAATTGCACTTTGTTTTCTTCGCCTTTCAGGCTTAGAAAAAAATTGATTTTTAATTAATTTTAACATTAAGTTATATTAATTAATAACAAACAATGACAGACGATTATTTGCTTTATGAAGTATTGTTAGTTGGTGCGAGAAATGCGGGTAAATCAACTTTTGGTAATATGCTCTTTGGTGAGTGGTATTCGCAGACCTCACAAGCCATCGAGACAAATCACATTAATGTTTTTACTGAGACAAAATTGCAAGCAAAGTTGGATACAGTGAAACAAGCACATGTTGTTTGTGAAGAGATTAAGAAGATTAACACAACATCAACATTGGAAAACACAAAGATGATTGTCAGAAATCATTACATTAAAAAGATTCTTGGTGTTATCAAGAATACCTATCGCATCAATGACAACATTGGTTTGAAAATTTATGATACTCCAGGTACGACTGGTTCTCATTCTGTTGAAATCAAGAAATGGATTTCAGAAAACTTGTATCGATTTGATTTGGTTGTTTATTTGACAGACATCAATAGCAATTTTCCTAAAGCTGAACAAGAAGATCTGGAATGGATTCTGCAAGAAAGTATCAAGTTGCACAAATCATTCTATCATAGCAGAACACCTCCAGCACCTCAAATGACTGATACATCACCTTTGGTACAAAATTCTTGGAATACTCCGAAAGTGCAAGAATTCGGTATTAGACCAGAAATCATGTTTATTGTGAATAAGTGTGATAACATGATTCTGAAGAATGGTGAGTTTTTTTTCCCTGATGAGTATTCTAAGAACAATGAACTTTCTGATATGAGGTTTATGTTCGAGACGATTTGTAAGAGAGTGAGGGAAATCAATGAGAGAACAGGATTTATTCAGAAGATTACACCAAAGCCGATGTCTGCCAAAGAAGCTTTGATTAGCAGAATGGTTCATTATTCAATTGATGATACAAATGCTGAGGCATATGGTCAGATTGTTACTGAATGTGGGAATAAGTTGTATGGTAAGGATATTGTTCAGAAATTGTCGAACATTAAATTGTTTCAGAAATTGAAGCTTGATGAGAGTGAATTGAAAAAATGGATGGAAGACTGTGGTTTTAGGGCAATGTGTAATTCATTTACTTTGCCATTGGAAAGGGAACTGGGTTCACCAGATTTGGATGTGTTTGATTTATTTTCTGACAAGATTGATTTCTCCCTTCATGTTCTACCACCATTTTCTTTGATTAATGTTGTTTCATACATTCCGAAGTTGATGGACATTTATGATCTGCAAGAAAAGATCAATAGTGTTTTTAAGGAAATTTATTTGACAAAGAATCTGTCAGAAGGAAAATCATTGAGAATCGTTTCAACAAACTTGAGATTCCGTCATGATTTCAAGATATTGGTTGAAGGTGTTCTTGCTAAAAGTATTGATAGCACAGATTATGTTGAATTGAATAAGACATTGAATTACATGGATAATTTGATTACTTCACGTTTTCTGGCAGAATTTGGTCAGATTATTGATTATGCGAAGTCGATGTACAGTCAGAGAATGATGGAGAAGAACATTGACAAAATCATGAAAGAAGGTGATTTGACACCGAAACAATGGTTAGAAAACTTGTTTAAATTGAATTTGAAGACTGGATTGCTTGGTAATCTGAATTCTTTGAGTGGTTCGGAATATCTGAGGAAGATTATTCAGGAGCATTTCAATAACAAAAGTAATTATGTTGAATTTACACTTGATGAATTGATTAAACTTGGTAACATTTACGGTACCAGGGATAAGTGGTTTGATGACTTTTTGATTCTTTATGCGCGTTTTACGGTGAAGAACATTCAATCAATTGGTAAATTGACGATTTTGTTGTCTTATCTGGATCGGAGTGATTTCGAGTCGCCTCAGAAGCATTTGATGAGAAATTTGGTTAATTATTATTTGGGTATTCAGACTGAAGGGAGATTGGAGAAGATCATGGAGGCGAATTATGATGAAGATGTTTCTTTCGAAAGAAAGATTATTGACCTCAGTTTGAGGGGCAAAAATGCATTTTAGTACTGCTATAAAACGAATTATTCTTATTTATTTTATTTAAAATAGATAAGAATGTCTGAAGTTAACACATTAATGCTCATTGGTTCTACTTCCCTAAAACCATTTAATGTCATTCCTAGTGCAAATGGAGAATACCGTCACATTAAAAATGTTTTACCATGTATTGGTAAAATTAAAATAGATTCCTTTACATTACAGGCACAAATGCTCCCAATTCGAAATATTGATTCAACAAGATGTGATGTCACGGAAGCACTGGCATCAATTGTTGAATTTTATCAGGTTCAAAAATTAATTCCTCCTAAAAAACAGACACCTGTTCATGAAGTGTTAGTGGTTGATAACAAAGATGGATTACAAGCAGATATTGATAGCAGTTTTATGCTTGATCCATTAGAAGCAGAACCATCAACACCGAATTATTTGAACCATCGATCTATTTTGTCTCAGAAAATATCAAAGGGTGATCCTGATAGACATCAGAATACCTCATTTCATGATGAGGATATTGAGCCGATCGATGCTTTTAATTTGTTACTTGAATTTGGTATTGAAGAAGAAAAGGCGGAAGACAGGAAAAGAGCCAATATTACAGGTTTTGCGAAGATATCAACGAAAGATGAATTGAAGCAGTATTTAATGGAATATGGTCCGGCATTTATTACATTACCAGTGACATCTCATCATGCTCAATTTTGGAAATCTGATAAAATTATTGTTGGTTATCATGCCTGTGTTGTTGTTGGTTGGACTGACAAATCATTTATTATTAGAAATAACTGGGGTACTGATTGGAATGGTGATGGTCATTGCTTGTATTCATTTAAAGATTTCGAGAAAGGGATTCATGATGAACTTTGGGGAATCATTGATATTCATAACTTGTTTCTTAACAAAAGAAAATTTAATTAATTTTTATTTAGTATTGTCATGTCAATACTACATAAATTTGTCATTGTTATGATTAAAAAAGTTCCAATTATTGACGTTTCAATCAAAAGAAAGTAGCGAGTCATAGATTGATGGTTAAAAAAAATTGATTTAAAAAATATCTTAAAAATTAGATTAATTAATAACTAAAACCATGTTGCGTTCATTGTTGTATGAGGGTCTGAATAGTCGTTTGAGCATTCAGGTTGCTGTGCTTGCGAAGAAAAATGAAGAGCTTATCAGAATTGAACAGGCTATGTTCATTACTGATAGAATATCTGGGCAGACTGCGGAAGTGTTGCCACGTATTTACATCGAAATTGATGATGATGATTCTCCAATTGTGAAAAGTATTGATGCTACTGTGGCAAGTGTGAGTAGTGAAAAAAGGAATGATTATCGTAATTTCACAGCCAAAAAGAAGTTAGTACCAGAACTTGATGATTACTATTTTACGAAAGATCTTTTTGATTGTGCTACTTACAAGAAGATTGATGAATTAAGAGTTGACAAAAACAAAAAGGATTTGTATTTTGATTTTGTTTTTCTATCAGGTAATTTGCATCCGAACATTATTCAGTCTCACATTAACGAATCTCATGTTTTTATTTTGGTTAATGATCCATCAGATCTTGAAGCGATGATACCTAAGGAATCAACTAAAATTAGTATTTCCTATTCTATGAATGATGTTGAAAATCGTGATAATCGTAAATCAAATGAAATTGATTTCATTGGTGAATACGTAGCGAGACATTTTTACAAATATACTAAGTTGCCATCATCTTATGGTCATGTTATTAGTATCAATGACAAGAGATTTGATAAGAAACTGAAAGAGATTAAGATTCATTCTGGTTTCGATGAATTTTGTCAACAGATTGGTAATAGTGTCAAAGGTCGTGAAAGTGAATTGATGCTTAAGACTTACAAAAAGTTGTTTTATGTTTTAACAGATAACGCAGACATCATTTATCTTGAACATATCGAAAATGTGATTACGAAAATGAAATATATTTTTGATAATTTGTCTTCCAAAGAAATGAAGAATATTGAGAAATTTGATGTCGATAATGAAGTCAAAATTATGATGATTCAAAACAGTCGAATTATGGTTGAATCATGGATTGATAATTTAAGAACGAACGTTTATTGGTTGATTCTGAATGAAAAAATTAATATCTCACCTGATCACGGTATGACAATGAAAAAGAAAATCAAGGAACTCATTAAACAAAATATTCATTCAGTCAATGAAAGAGAAATTAATATTATTCTGGAACAAAGTGATATTTACAGACATCAAACTAATACTTTCATTTTTGACGTTGATATTTATATTTTCGTTTTGAAATATTACACGATTGCATTCACAAAAGACCATGATAAATTGTCTCAATTGTATTTCGAATCAAGTTATATTTATGACAATATTAGAATTGCTGTCGATACGATTGCTTCTATTATCATTCAATGTCAGAACAAAGTTCAAAAAGCAGTTGTTTTACATGATAACAAAGAATTCATGAAGAAGAAAATCAATAGACGAATGGTATTTGAACAAGACCAAGATCAAGAGCAACATAGCGACAATGAAGAATATCTTGATAATTACTACGAACCCGTTGATGCCAAAGAGGTCATAATGTATGATAATATGGTCATTGATCTTGCAAAACTAGCTGTTGAGATGATTCGTGATATTATTATGATTGCTTGGAAAAATCACAAATTCAATTTTCTACTCTTCATGAATAAGAAGGTCATCGCCGATTGTTCATATGAGAATATTTATACATTGAATCTGAAATCACTGATTGATAACATCATGAACAAATTGGACATTGAACATAGTTTGACAATGATAAACCGATTGATTAACAACGAACAGATTATTCTCAATGAAAATATTGATAAACAATTGATTAAAGTCTGTACTGTTCTGATCCACCTTTGTGGAAACAGTAATTGGTTGATGAGATATATCAGAAGCAAAGACGAACATCAATATGGTGAAGACGAAATTGACGAATTCAATCACCAATATGAGGAAGAAGAAGACGATGAAGATGAAGAATGTGACTTCGATCCCAAAGAATTCGATGATTACGATGATTAAATTTTTATTATAAAATTACAATAAAAATTTAGTGTCTTATCGTTTTATAGAAAAATAAAATGATTTAAAAAATTTGATTTAAATTTTTATCAAATTTAACATTAATGCTTCATAAAAAAGAACTGGAAAAGACAAAACACGATTATGTGGCCAGTTATCATGAAGGAAAATTAGTGGATAATATAGCTAATCTTGGTGGCAAGAAGGGTCAGCGTTTTTATGTTGCTCGTAGTGGTGAATATCAAGGATTTGCCATCGAATTACTTGATGAGTCACGACCTTTATTAACTGACAGACTCATTCTCAAATTAATTAATGCCATTACCGATGATAATTACCTCAGCTACCTCATTTTACTCAAAATTGAAGATATCACTGAACTGAAAAAAGTCATTTCAGATTGGTGCAAAATTAATGAAATACCAACACCATATCCATCATTTTCTGATTCCGATTATCCTATTAATATTGTCAGACATGATGCCATTAGAACACCATTCAAGATTATTGCCGTTGGACAAAATGTCAAATCCGGAAATTCTGTCGTTCCCGAAGACTGGCTTGATCGAACATTTAAGTCAGGTTCTGCACTACACAAAGAAATGAATCACTTACCGTGGAGAATCGGTAAGCCACCAGTTACTTTTTGTGCAATCTACGGTATGATTCTACTCAAAGATCCAGTCATCGATTACGACAATATCAAGAAAATATATTACATTGATCAACATCTCAAAATTAACATTCTCAAAGAATTCGATCAAGACATACCTCAAGTATATTATCCGGGTGTTCTCATTCAATACCATAAATCAATCTTCATTGATAAAAAACCAAAGAAGAATGACCAAGCATCAGGTTATTTGTCGTCACTTCTACAAAAATCTGTTCGAAATATGGCAACTCATGAAATAGCATATGCCATTGAAAAACTAAATACAGCACCAACATACCAATTACCAGAAATGCAATTCGCAACCGTTAACCCAGCAAAACAAATTGTCTGGCGATTATTCATTTCCATGATTGAAGATGCTTATCCTGCAAGAGATGACATCACACCAATGCATTTGATTTTATTGACTATGATTCTGAATCGTGAAATGAAACTCAGTTTTTCAGAGAATGTTCTTGCATCAATTATCAAATACGCTCAATTAATTTGTAGCTGTCGTGAATTATTCGATTGGAGAAAAACAGAAATGACGGTTCCAGAAAAATTTGTCAATCACGAATGGAAAGATACAGTCTTTCTAGCCTACAAATATCTACCAATGATGAGTGGTGACAAAGTTATGCTCGAACACTATTACCACGATGTGAAAGTACGACAGCTGACCAAAATAACGAAAACAAAAGAAAACAAAGATGTGTTGTTACGTGCCATGGATCAACATTGTAAACCATCGATTATCATTTATTACCAATCAACACTAGCTCTCGAAAAAATTATTCCGACAACAAAAATATCATCTTATCTCTGGGATCACAATTCAAAACAGAATCTCAGAACTGATGTCAATAAAATACCACATGATATTCGAGAAGTACAAGAAGTTCTCGTGAAAACACCTGATTTGTTAACATTAAAGACATCACCCATGAATTATCAAATAATCGAACATGAAACGAAAATGAGTACGCAAGCGAAGAGATCTGTTTTTCTGATATTATTCGGGAAGAAGCATGGATCAAAAATGATGACGGCTGATGGATTGAAAGTGAGAGAAGGACAATGGATCATTTCTGAAAAAGAAAATTATTCGGGGATGGAGGAAACACGAATCGATGTGAGTAAATTTGCACCACCGATTGGTTTTGAATGGATTCAGAAATCATTTGATATTCAATATGGCAAACGATGTCAAGTCAAAATTAATGGTGAATGGGAGAACATAACACCTGAGAACGCACAGATAGTTGTTCAATCAGTCGGTAATATTGAAACAAAACCAAATAACAATAATTTCGTTCTTGATGTTTTTAAAGGAAATAAATTTAGTTTCCAGGAATTAGTGAAATTCAAATCATTAGATAAACCCATTGACCTGGAAATGATGAAATTCATTCCATTGGTTATTCGTAAATTAATGATTGCCAAAGTATCACGTGATCATAAATTTGAGTGTGGACCTGTTGATCGTGCTGGTAAGAAACTTTATAATTCCATTCATCCATTTTATGAAGGTAGAGTCTGGGCTATTTTCTATTTACTGAGTAAATTGTATCCTGCATTACTTTCATGTCATGGATTGATTTTTACTTTACAGAATAATCCTGTTTTGAAAACTTATTTTATGAAGTCGTTGAGGTATGGTTTGGTTAATACTGACAAAGCTATTCCGAATATTAAAATGATAACTAAATTATGGGAACATCAGAAAGAAGCAGTGGTGCAATTTATGAGGAGATATCTGCAGAAATATCATGGATTAGGAAATGCCAGTGATGTTGGAAGTGGGAAATCATTAACTGCCTTGTGTGTGATGCAACAAATGATTAAACATAAAATCAAAGGTACTGGTTTTCTCGTCTTAGTACCACAAAAGGAAATTATTAACACCTGGAAAACAGAAATTGAGAATCACACAAAAGGATTTAACATGGTTATTTATGGAAAGAAACCTGTTAAGATTGATAATAGTACTATTGTTATTGCTACACTAGCACAAATGAGAGATGCACCATTAAATAATTATTGGAAGTTGGTTGTGATTGATGAATGTCTCAGTGTGCAGAATCGTGAGGCTTTACAAACAGAAGAGGCATGGAGGCAATCTCTTTGTTCATCACACTTGATGATGTTATCAGCGACATTCTTTCGAACACGATTTGATAAATTGTATTACATGTTGCAAATGTTGCAAACTGGAATACCCGAGAAGAAGGAATATCTTGACACTATTTTGAATGAGACAATTTTGAGACAAGTGGCGTCGTCGAAAAGAAAATGGGAGGAAGAAATTCATAAATTCCCATTAGATAAGAAATCGAGAATAGAATATGAGAAGATCTTGGCACTTGATCTCAATGATGAAAGGAAATATGCGAAATTGCATAGTTTTCTGACCAATGTTTCTATTGTGAAACACTTGAAAACACTTCTAAAGGGTAAATGTCTTATTTATGCTTCGAGTAATGAGGAGGCAAAAGAATGGAGTGAGAAATTAGATATTCCACTTGATAATGGTGAGAAGACCGATCAGAAAAATGTTATGACAACTTGGACAAAGGGAACATATGGATTGAATCATTTGGTGACATATGATACTATTATAACAAGACCACCTCCTCCTGATAAGATTCCACAAATGAAAGGGCGATTGGATAGACCGGGACAAAAGAAACAAGAATTAAAGATAATTTATTTCCTTTGGGAAAAGACGATTGAAGAGGCTTCTTTGTATAGAATGACAGTGGCCAATCAATTTGTGAAAGATCATCTGATACCATTGAATCAATTTTATCAGTTAGCATTGGAAATGTCGTGAATGACTGGAATGATAGTGAGAGGATTAGCAAATTGAATTTCGTAGAATCCTGTTTTACATTGGAATGATTCTGAGAGATATGGGAATGTGATTTGTGTTTTTTTGGCAATTGTTAAAATTATTTTATCATTGTAAATACGAAATGTAATATTATCCTTGTGTTTTTTAGCGTGAGAAATTAAGATGTCGATCATCAATGTATCTAAAACAATTTCATATGGTGTTACGTTTTCACTCTTGTCCTTAAAACTAATAATGACTTTGTTATCTTTAACAAGATTGATGATACTTTGATCGTCTATTTCTTTGAGATTAAATTGATTGTTTAGTAAAAATTCGATATTCAGTTCATTATTGTGTCTCATAATAAATGATTCATGAGATAAATGTTTTTTAATTTTCCAATGAATGAATGACAAATGAATAATGTCTGAATATGTCATTTCGTATTTGACGATTAATTTTCGATGAGAGAAATGTTTGTGGAACATTTTAGTGGGAATTTTGGAGTATTTTGTTCCTAAATATTTTGTGTGTTGCGAAATGATAATGTTGTTTTCATCATCATCATTCCATATGAATTTCATTTGATCACAAGCAAAGAATGCGAAAGTGAATTCAAAACAACCAATATCAGAATAAGTCATAATATTAGATTCGTCTTTGTTCATTTGTAATTCAAGTTCTTCCTGCAGATCATCGTCTTCATTAAAAATAGTAAGAATATTGTCATCTAGAGAAAATGAGAAACGGATGTCTTTATATCCGAAAGTATGACAAATTGTAGTGAGATATTCGGAGGATAATTGAATGATGAACATTTATTTGAATAAACTGAGGTATAAATTATCAAATTTTAATTTGCTAATTTATTTAATCAATTATTCCCAATCCTTCTTGGAGCGAGTCGACTTTTTAGACTTGCTAGACGACTTCTTCTTGGTAGACTTAGAACCGGAAGATGACTTCCTCTTCTTCTTAGCACCACCATCGAAATCACCATCATCATAATGACCACCACGCATGGACTTCTTCTTAGTAGACTTCCTCTTGGTAGAGGTCTTCTTGGTCACTCCAGCCTTCTTGGTGGACTTAGACTTCTTACGGGCTCCACCATGATAATGTCCATCAGATCCAAGATGCTTTCCTGTATCGGCGGGACGGTTTCCCTTCTTGAAAACTCCACCAACGTAATGTCCTGAATGCTTTCCGCTTCCGCTACGAGAGAGATGCTTGCCTTTGTCGGGGTTGGGATGACCCTTCCTGTGAGTAGATGATTTAACTGCCATATTATTATAGAATAACATTTAAAAAATATTTTTTCTTTTTATTTCTTGAAAGAGATCATCATATTTAATTAAATTTATTTTTCTTAAAATTTACTTTTTATCGAACGAATTCATCATATTGACTAAAAATTATTTTTCTAAAAAAGTAATTTTAATCACAAGAAGTCATCATGTTATCTAAAAAATATTTTCTGAAAAAGTGGAACAGCAGAACATATTTACTTTTTCTAAAATTTATTCTCCGTTTATAAAACAACTAATGGCTGTTGAGCGACCAACAAAAACAACAGATCTTCGAGAGAAAATGGGAGATTTTATTTCAAGTGAAAAAAATAAAAACTTATTATCAGTTGAAAATCTGGTTGTCACTAATGTCAGCTGGGATGATACTTCGAGAAAACAAAATTCATCAGTTGGCTCTAATATTTCTGATCTCACACTTCAAGTTGATAACACACTAATGCCGATTATCAGATTCAAGAATTTTTCTGATATAACTGTCGACATGCCGTCAGAAAATTTACCCAAAATTAAAACGAATCAAGGATATGTTACCCTTCATGAATATCTTTCACATTTAGATAAATACATCGAAACAGATCAAAAGAATCTTAATTTATGGGCCGATCGTGATACTAATTTACTTGTTTCAGCACAAGCTTGTATTTTACCACTCTATGGTGGAAAAGTTTATTTTGTTCCTCATCTTTACAATTATCAATCCACTTCTGAACCTGCCTGTTTAGTTATTACTATCTCAAATGATGGAACATCGACACAAGTTGTTACTAACGATCGTCATTTATATTTTAATGATCATGGTGTTGCGAAGAATTTCGTGGCTGAAAGGTCGAATGGTCGGTTGGATGGAAAGGAAAACAATGACAAAGCAAATCTCAATGAAAATCAATTGCTTATTATTCAAGTGCCGTTGAAACAAAAACAAGTTTATATTCCCAGTAACAATTATATGCCATATGCATTGTATTCACAATCATTGGCAACACAAAAGTCGGCCAATGTTCGTTCAAGTCCTATGGGAATGGAATCTGCTATTGTTAAACCTGGTGAGACAAAGGGTGTTTACCGAGGATTGAAAAATGATAACAATTCATGGTATCAAATCGAAAGGGATAAAGACCGACCAATTAGAGTGACATATCAATTTTATCATGTTACTGATGATGAAAATTTAAAACAGACTGATGTGGCTAAAATTGCGAAACAAATCGAATCGGTTTACGAATTAGGAAAAAATAAAGGGTCACTCGTCTTGACTGGCGGAGTTAGTTACAAATACAGAATACGAATTATTTGATTTTTAAAATTAAATGAAAATAATTATTTCCATTTGTGTAATTACTTTACAAAGGCGACGACTTCAGTGACTACAAGGGCGACGATTTTAGTGACTACAAGGGCGACCAATTATCATTGTTAGTGACTTCAAAGGCGACGACTAGAGTGATTACAAAGGCGACGACTAGAGTGATTACAAAGGCGACGACTTCAGTGATAATTTTATGAAAAAATAAAATGATTTAAAGAAATAATTCTAGTATTCAGAATTGATACTAAATGAAGTCGTCGTCATTGTAGTCACTAAAGTCGTCGCCCTAATTATCACTAAAGTCGTCGCCCTAATTATCACTAAAGTCGTCGCCCTAATTATCACTAAAGTCGTCGCCCTAATTGTCACTAACAATGATAATTGGTCGCCCTAATTGTCACTAACAATGATAATTGGTCGCCTTTGTAGTCACTAACAATGATAATTGGTCGCCCTAATTGTCACTAACAATGATAATTGGTCGCCCTAATTGTCACTAACAATGATAATTGATCGCCATTGTAGTCACCATGGTCAAATGAAACGCCAAAGATGATAAAAATTTGATTAATAATTAAATGTCATAATGAGTAGTTAAATAGTATGACAGCTAAAAAGGAAATTATCTATGGTAAAGATGATACTTTTGCTCATATTGACACAAAAAGTATTATCGATAATACCAGTGGTATGCTTGGATTAAATAATTTAGGTAATACATGTTTTCTGAATTCGGCATTACAGGCCATTATGCACTTAGATTTGTTTCGACACCAATTTCTGAAATTGATGGATCAAAGGAGTAATGATGAAACACAAATGGCTCAAGAATTATACGAACTAATTCTCATTTTAAGATCCAAGAAAAATATAAATGCACAATCTGTCAAACCAGGTAAATTTTTCGAATACTTCAGAACAATCAATAATCATTTTTTCGACGGTTACAGACAACATGACGCACAAGAAGCCTATTCCGCAATTCTGGATAAAATTCACGAAGAACTACGCACTGAAATGCCAATCGTCTTTGAAAACGAAGATGATAATGTCTGCCATTTTGTCGACCGGAAACGGGTCTTAGCGTCTCACCATCGAAATGGTAAAAATGTCAAAGAAGCTTTACGTGAACTCGAAGAAAGTGACCCAACTTCAAAAATTATTGTCGATTCTTATCAAGCCATCAAAAAATATTACAAGAAAAATTATTCTATTATCAGTGAATTATTCAATGCCTTCATGGTTTCATCCATCATTTGCCGTGAATGCGGTTATCATTCCAATAAATTCGATCCATATATGATTTTATGTCTACCAGTCAATACCAAATTAACAACATTGAATGAATATCTTGATTTACTTGTAGAACCAGAAATACTAGATAGTGATAATAAATGGTTTTGTTCTTATTGTGAAGAACAAGTTAAAATAAAAAAACAACTCAAATTATGGTCAACTCCAATTATCTTAACAATACAGCTCAAACGATTTTCTTTCACTAATCGATCAGGAAGTAGAATCAATCAAACAATCGATATCCCACTCAAACTCAATCTCCAATCATTTGTCGATCCTATTTCTATTAATGAATACAAGAATTACAATTACAAATTAGTCTCGATCATTGATCATCATGGTGGAATGAATGGTGGTCATTACACTATGAATCACAGATACTCAGATAATTGGTATTGTTTTGATGATGCATCGGTAAGTAAAATATCAATTGATAATGTCATTACTTCAGCTTCTTATCTTATTATTTATGTTCGATCTGATTGTGTTCACAAATAATAATAGTGACCATCATGTTTCAAATTATATTTCTTGTCATCGATCGACATAATGAAAATTCGACGATGATTCGTCAAAATAATACTTGATGTCAGGTCGTCATTATTAAATTTGACCTCATTCATAATTTTAACATAACGTGGCTGATTACTCAAACAATGATGAACAAGTTTTTTGAAAATAAAAACATTTTCATCTGGAAAATCATAATTATTCCAATTTTCAATACAGTGATCGTAAATGAAACACAGGAATGTCGGTTTGAAAATAGAATAATTGCTACTCTTACGTGCATAAGAAAAAAATGTCTCAGCCTTCACTTTGTCAAGTTCTTCTTTCCTTTGTTGTTTCAATTTCCTCTCCAATTTCTCTTTCTCCTCATCATCTTTTACTTGTGACGCTAAGATGTTCATTTTGGCAATCTCTTCTGACATATCTGATGCCTGATTAATAATGTCAGAAATATTAACTTTATTGTCTTCTTCATCAGTTTCTAATTCTGAATCATCCCCCGATTCTTCAAAAATTTCCGGAACATAATCATCAATTGACTTAGTATACTCTTTTTTATCATTATATTCGTCGAGATCCATTTGAATTAGATTATTATCCTTTTTTTCTTAACGAAACGAAAAAATAATCTTGTTTCTAAAGAATCAGAAAAAATTAGATTATCGAAAAAAATTAGATTATCGAAAAAAATTAGGTTATCGAAAAAAATTTGATTCAAAAATTTATTATTTATCAAAATTAGATGCCAATATCCTCAAAACCGGACAATAATGTTACTACGGTGGATGATGACAAATATTTAAATTTTCAGGTGACTGATATTAATGGCTATCATGAATATGACGGTGAGGATGAAACATATCATATTCAAATGTTTGGTCGAACTGAAGATGACAAGACAGTCTGTATCAAAGTAAATGATTATCAGCCATTCTTTTACGTCATTATACCGACATACTGGGATGTGGGTCATATCGAACAATTTGTGACATATCTGAAGAAAAGAGTCAAATATAGATTCGATAATAATCCTGATAAACTAGCTGATTACAGTGAAGGATTAGTTGAGTTTAAAAGAGTGAGAAAACACAGATTTAAAGAATTTGACAATGAAAAACTGTATGCATTTTTGAAATTGAGTTTTAAGAACTACAATGCATTTCGTGAATTTTCGAGTATCCTGTCATATCCACTTAAGTTATATTTTTTAGAATCCGAAGATTATCGTAAATGCAGAGACTTTATGACTGAAGTCGAAGGTAAAAAAGGTTTCATGCAATTCGAAAGATATGAGGCTAACATCGAACCAGTTGTCAGATTTATTCATATGACAAACATCTCACCATTTGGTTGGATTAAAATCAAAAAGTCACGATTACAACCTATCGAAAAATATTCTTATTGTGATCATGTCTATGAAACCGATATGCGCCATGTACAACCAAAAGATCGAGATAAAATGTCACCTCTCAAAATCTTGGGTTATGATATCGAATGTATTTCGTCCGATCATGGAATGCCACAACCAGAAAGAAAGAAAGATAAATGTATTCAAATCGGTCTAACATTGTATCGCTATGGAAGTATGCAATGTGAAAAGAAATGGATTTTAACACTCAAACAATGTGCACCAATCGAAGGAGTCACCGTTCTCAGTTTTGAAACAGAAGCAGAATTGTTAATGGGTTATGCAAAGGCAATCAAGAAAATCCAACCTGATATCATGACCGGTTACAATATCTTCGGATTTGATGACGTTTATATCTACCAAAGAGCCAAATTACTCGAAATAAAAAGACAATTTTTGAATATGCATACCAAATTGTATCCTCGATTTTATGATCTCATTTCGAAATCTGGTCAATCATTCGAGAAGATGAAGGAGAAAGAGAAAACAAAACATGAAAAGGAAGTATCGATGACAGGTTTTGAAATTAAAAACTTATCATCTTCTGCACTTGGCGATAACATTCTCAAACATATTTGGACAGCAGGAATTGTCAAGATTGATATGATGAAAGTGATTCAAAGAGATCATAAATTAGATGGCTACAAACTTGACAATGTTTCTGCCTATTTTATTCGAGAAGGTATTATTAAAGTTGTTGTTCTGGAAGAGAAAGAGAAAAGGAAGAAAATCAAGATTTACACTAAAAGTACCAAGGCTTTGGAAACTGATAGTTACATTCAAATGATTGTTGACGATGATCTCAGTCCTTCGCCAATGGTTGATGAAGCGAAATATCTTGTCAAAGAAATTGGTTCTGAAACAGAGAAAAATGATAAAGGTGAAGATGTCAAATTCGGTACCATCACCATCAATATTCCGAATGAACATTACAATGAATATCTTGAAGCCAAGAAAAATAAATTTAAGGTCAATTGGACATTTGCCAAGGATGATATGCATCATACAGTTATTAATCACTTTTTCCGATTAGGAGATCCTGATAAAATTGCACAGATTGGTAAATATTGTGTCAAGGATTGCATGTTAGTTAATTTGTTAATCGCCAAACTAGAGATTCTGGCCAATTCTTCAGCTATGGCAGAAGTCAGTAGTGTGCCATTATCTTATTTGTTTTTCAGAGGTCAAGGCGTCAAGGCAACCAGTTTAGTCGTCAAATTCTGTACTAATAAGAATTATCTGCTTCCGACCAAACGTGTCAAGAATAAAGATACGGTCATGGAAGGTGCGATTATGGATGATGAAGGTTATGAAGGTGCTCGAGTCATTGCTCCACAGAGGGGTATTTATGATGAAGACCCAATTGGTGTCTTGGATTATGGGTCTTTGTATCCGTCATCGATGTTAGAAAGGAATTTGTCACATGAATGTCATGTTATTGATGAAAAATACATGAATCTGAAAGAATATCATTATTTCACAACAACAATTACGAAAAGAGTGTGTTACAAAGAAAAGGGAGTCATGAAATATCGACCAAAATTAGATCATAAAGGAAGACCAGTGACTTATGATCATGTTTTTGTGCAGAAGAAAAATGGTGAGAAAGGTATTTTATGTCAGATTCTGGATATGTTATTGACGAGTAGAGACAAAGCGAAAGATGAAATGAAAGTGGAGAAAGATCCATTTCGGAAGGTTTTGTTAGATGGTAAACAATTGGCATTGAAACTAACAGCTAATTCGATGTATGGGCAAACTGGTGCACCAACAAGTCCATTATACAAGAAAGAAATTGCTGAGACAACAACGGCGATTGGAAGAGAAAGACTTGATTTTGCGATGAAGATGGTTGAATCAGGATTTAAGGGTGCGAAGATTAATATTACTCCGGAGATACTTGCTAATCCGAAATTGGAATTTATGAAAGATTTTGATGTGACATTGTTTAAGGGTGCCAAGATTATTTATGGTGACACTGATTCGATCTTTATGAAATTTCAGTTACGACATATTATTGATAAAAAGGAGAGGTTAAAAATGGCGATTAAATTATCGCAACAAGCAGGATATATCATTAATGCTAATTTGCCATATCCACAGAAAATTAATTATGAGAAAACACTGTTTCCATTTATCTTGTATGATCGAAAGAAGTATGTTGGTATTTTGTATGAAGAGAAACCAGAAGGTGGTAAACAAAAATGTATGGGTATTGAATTGAAGAGGAGAGACAATGCACCAATTGTTAAAATTATTACTGGTGGGATGATTCATGCGATTACGAAAGATGGTAGTAAAGATAAGGCATTGGAATATGCGCATACTGTTATGAAAAGGATGATCAACAATGAATATCCGATGTCGAAATTTACGACAACAAAAGCGTTGAAGGGTCATTACAAATATCCAGATCGTATTATGCATCGAGTGTTAGCTGATCGAATCTGTAAGAGAGATCCTGGAAATGCACCACAAGTGAATGATAGAATAACATATGCATATATTCGAAAATCGGCAAAGGGATTTGGTCGGAAATTGAAGACTGGTGAATTTATTGAAACACCAGAATACATTAAGGAAAAAGGATTGAAATTAGATTATGAAAGATATATTACATCACAATTGGATACACCATTGAGGAAGAATCTGAAGTTGTTGATGCCTGAACATAAAGTGGAAGGATTCTTTAGGAAATATATTGATATGATTGAAAGAATTCAATCTGGAACAAAAACTCTGAATAAATTTGTGAAAATGAGGAAAATGACTGATGACGATGATATTGATGATTTTATGTTTTGAAAAAGCGAAAACAAGTTTCGGAAGCGCGAAAGCAAGTTTCGGAAAAGCGAAAGCAAGTTTCGGAAAAAATTGAATTATTAATTAATAATGATATTAATTAATAATGAGAGTTTCAATTAATTGGAAAATCACTGAACCTGTTAGTAAAGCACATTATGACAAAAATGATGATTTAAATTCAGTGGATGATATTCATGTACCCGTTCCTGAAGATGTTTTTGAACAAAAATTGGAAGATTACGAAGAAAATGATGTTCTTGGTATTTTTTATAACGAAAAACTAATAATGATACAACCACTGAAAAATAATAATGTTAAATCAGTATTTGAAGCAATGCACGTAGGTATGAATGAATTTTTGAATAATAATGATTCTTTTATTAGAGAAAATGTTTATACAGAAATTAGTCAATTTTTTAATTCCAATCATAGATTAAATTTAATTAATAAATTTGAAAACAGAGAATTGTCCTATAACGATTTAACAGTGGAACGTGTATGGTTTTATGGAGTACTTCTTAAAAAAGGTAATATGTGGGAAATGGTTATTGCATGATCAATCAATCTTAGTACAGTCTCACGAAAAAATTGAATTATTAATTAATAATAATATTAATTAATAATGAGAGTTTCAATTCGTTGGTGTATCACTGAATCTATCACAAAAGCACATTATTATGAAAATGATAATGGAGATGAAGATGATCCTCCTCACGTACCTGTACCTGAAAATATTTGGACTGAAGAATTGGAAGGTTATGAAAGTGGTGATGTCTTATGTATTTTATCAGTGACTGATGACAAAGCATTAGTAACAGAACCGATCAGAAATAATAATATTTTATCAATATTCAAAGCCATGCGTCGAGGATTGAAAAAAACATTAAATAACACTGATTCAGGAATAATTAAAAATGTTTACCACTATATTGGACATTTCTATCATGCTAGTCTCAGATTGGATAAAATTCATAAATTCGAAAATGGTGAATTGATTTGCCAAGATCTAGTAACAGATTACGTCATGTTTTATGGAGATCTTGAAAGAAGTGGTGGTGTATGGAAAATGGTCATTTCATAAAAGTATTACCATGGGTTGTTTCGCTTACGGTTTTATGAAAAAATTGAAATGTTCCATTTACAATTTGTCCCAATCGACATTCTGTCTCATGAAAAAATTGTAGGCGGAGCAACCTTTGAAAATATTCCATTTACAATTTGTCCCAATCGAAAACAAAATATTTTGATCGACTTCCAGTCTTATAAAAATTTTGAAAACAAAATATTTTAATCGACTTCCAGTCTTATAAAAATTTTGAAAACAAAATATTTTAATCGACTTCCAGTCTTATAAAAATTTTGAAAACAAAATATTTTAATCGACTTCCAGTCTTATAAAAATTTTGACATTCTGTCTCATGAAAAAATTGATACCTATTTTTATAAATATATGTATCAAATTAGAAGGGTAAATGCAGTATGAAATGACACATAGTATCAATGATCCATTTGTCGTTGACAAGAATTACGACATGATTAAATTCGGAATGGATTTCAATAATAAAATAACATTTAAAATGACAGTCAGAAAAATTGTTTTTGGTGATGTCTTTAATCATTGGGTCGAGTTTCCAGAAGGTGTTGAAGAGATTATCTTTGGTGATGCATTTAATTTGTTATTGAAGCAATATCCGAAATCATTGAAGAAATTATCTTTTGGGAAAAAATACAATCAACCATTAACTAATCTACCATCAATGCTCCAAGAATTGGGTGTGGGTGAAGATTATGATTTAGCATTAATTATCCCGTGTACAGTAACAACTCTGAGTTTTTGTCCGAAATCTTTTGAAAAATTCACAGTGCCATATTTTGTCAAAGAACTCACAATTGATGGTAATTTTAATGGTCCACTTCCTGAATTACCGAAACTCGAAAAATTAGTCATCAAATGGGAACATAATTGGGATATTAATACATTACCAATCAGTTTAAAACATCTAGAATTGAGTCGAAAATTTAATCGTGAAGTTAATTTTAGTTATTTGAAAAATTTAACTATTTTGATTTTCGGTGATAGTTTTAATCATCAGATTTTTGATGAACATTTGCCATTATCATTGACGTACTTGCAATTCGGTGCGTCATACAATCACGATATTAATTTGACTAACAAACATCTCAAAAATATTGTTCTTCATGCATATTACAAAGGAAATGTCGATACTTGTACTAATACTGTTTGTTCATTAAATCAATTGTGTTCATAATTTATTTAATAATAATCGGTCCAGTAATCAGTCATTCTATCATTAGTGACAAAATAAGCAGGTACAGTAGCTATTCTTCCCCAAATATCAGAAATTAATTCTGATCCGTCGGAGAGTAAATTGAAATAGACACCATTTTGTTCGTAACTGTGACGTCTTGGTGCCTGTGCGACTAATTCACCAGAGTATTTGTAATAAACCGAGATAACACCATTATTGACACTAACTTCTTTTTCTGCCCAACTTGGTCTCATGAAACCATTCTGATGTGCTTCATTGTAAATGTCAGAATGTAAATTGTAGGGAATAAATCCAGTATTTTCCCAATTACTTTTAGTAATCAGTGGATTCACTGGAAGCAAATCTTTATCGATTAAATGACGATCAGATGGTAGAACATTATATGTATTATAAGGAATAGAAGGTGGCAATTTAACATTATTGAATGTTTCATTGACATTTTGTTTGAGTTCTTTTCTTGTTCTAATAGCGAGAACCACAAAGAGTAAAATACCAAGACTAACAACAGGACCCATACTACAAACAGCACCACCAATCATATACAATCCTCCTCTCAATGATTCTTCATAATTAGATGAAAATGGATTTGTTGGTTCAGATGGTGTTACATAGCCATTTGAACTTGGTACATTTGAGCTTATATTCGGATTTGCTTCAGGACCATATGATATACCAGATGGTGCCGACGATTGTAATCCTGTTGATCCTGTTGATGTCATTATTTCACCAGAAGTACCTGGAGTTGGTTGATTGACATATGATGAGAAACTATCTGGAATTCCGAGACTATTTGATGCATTTGTGACATCTGAAGTAGTCGAAGAAGTAGTAGAAGAAGAAGTTCCAGTCGTATTCGGAGTTGCTGTTGTTTCTGATGGTGAGCTATACATAAACATGTAGATGATGATCAGAACAACAATGATGGCAACAATAAGAATGAGCCAAGAAGTACCTGTTCCGAAGATTCCTTCCCAGAGTGAGGTACCTGATGCATTGGCGTTTGATTCGACAGATGCTTTATTAGCGATAGTTTGTAGGGAATCAAGAACACAATTTGATTTGATAGTGGCATCTTGAATGATTCTGACGTCACAGGCTGTAATAACGACATCTTTGAGGGCAACTGATTGATCTGATGAAAGATCACCACAACTAGATTCTGTCATGGAATCAATTTGTGTGAGGATATCATTTGAATTTTCGGAAAAGGCAAATCCAAGATTGGCTTGTGCTTCAGCATCTAATTTAGCAATAACATCTGATGATATATTTTGTAGGTTATTGATGACACATTCGGAACTGGCGCCTGCATTTTGGTTGACTTCAAATGATGTTGGATGTCCATTGCAACTAGCATTAAGATCAGGTCGATGAGAAACATCAGTAATAGTGATCGAATTACCGATATTGATATTTGGGCATTTCGCGAACGATTGACTTGTAATATCTACTTCTAGAGATTGTTCTGATTTTGATGATGCAACACCCATTTTTATTATCAAACAAGATATTTAAATATAATAGCTATGACAGAATGCCCGACCAAGACAGGCTATATCTTTGATACGGAATCAATTAAAAAATCACTTGGTAAAATCGCACCACGTGTCAATCTGACAGTAAATAGAGTCGAACGTCATTGGGTTTGGTATATCGTTTTTGTCGTTTTACTCATTATTATTATTTACTATTTACAGAAATTAGTTGTGTAGTGTATGCGGAGCAACCTTTGGTAGGCGGAGCAACCTTTGGTAAGCAGAGCAACCTTTGGTAAGCAGAGCAACCTTTGGTAGGCGGAGCAACCTTTGGTAGGCGGAGCAACCTTTGGTAGGCGGAGCAACCTTTGGTAGGCGGAGGTTACTTTTATGATAGTTGTTCTAGCATTAAAGTAGCGGTGTTTGGGGGATTTAATCCGAATGTTGATGTGATAAGTCTGGGATCAATAAGGACTAAAACTGCATTATAACCTAAAAATAGACTATTTGAAGGCACTGTTCCATTAATATATTGTGTCATTAACCCTGATGATGTTGCTACAGATAGTGCTGTAAAACATGTTGTATTAGCAACTACTGAATAACTATTATTTACTATATTATCGAAAATCGTTAAACTACCATTAGATATACTAGGATTTGGTGGTGATGTTGTTGGTGATGAAAAAACAATTTGGCCACCCATCAAAGTCATTTGACCAGGTGTAACAGTAAAATTGCCGGATATTGTATAGGATGAACCGGCTCCCGACGAACCACTTGTAGTAACTGTATGAGGTATAAATAATGGTGCATACGTAAATGATGGTGTAGCTGTATTTGTTAAAACTGTAACTTCTACAAATATGTATGATTGCGAAGCAGGAAAAGTAACAGTGACATTGTATGCAGAATTTGCTGAAATATTATCAGTGTAATACATACTTGTATTAGCGAATACCAGATAGTCATCATATATCGAATTCACAAGGGTAAATGGCGAATTTTGACTGTCAGATACTGAAAATGATATTGACGAACCATTCCACGCAACCGTCACATAAACAGAATTCGTACCTGATGGTAAACTTGACAAATTAAGTGATGCTGTAGTTACAGCAGTAACAGAATTGACAACTATAATATTATTCGCAAATTTAGTAATAGTATTATAAGCACTCGTATATGTATCATATAATGTTGTCACAACACTACTATTATTAGCAATACTAATCTGATCATTTGCCAAAGCAGTGAATTGTGCTTGTCCTATTAAAAATGATTCAGCAGATCCTACTCCAGTAATTGATCCAGGAATGGTCGAATAACTTGAACCAGAGTATTTAACTAATTTCAAACTTGTACTTGTCACAGGTGAAGGAATGGCTGTCATATAAAATGCCTGATAAGTACCATTGGCCGACAAAATGACAGCATTAGATGTTGCATTAAGTGCCATTCCTGTAACTGATGCTATTGTAGAGAAAGGGACAAATTGACTTGACGATGGTGGTATCATCGATGCGGATAAAGTAAAGGCACCAGTTGCATAGGATGTACTATCAAGATAAAAAGTACCATTAGTATTATTAATGATAGCACCATTAGGACCACTGGCACCAGAAACACCATTTGCACCCAAAACGCCTGATTGTCCAATTGTTCCTGACTGACCAATAAAACCAGTACTACTAACGCCATCAAATCCTTGAATACCGGTTGCACCTACAATTATTGTATCAATGACACCAGTTGCTCCTACAGTTCCTGTACCACCAGTTACTCCGACAGTTTCTGTACCGATCATACCAGTACTACCAGTATTACCTTGAATACCTGATGGACCTATTCCTGTACTTCCAGTATTACCAGTTACACCGACAATTCCTGTACCACTAGCACCAATACTTCCAGAACTACCAGTAAATCCTTGTGAACCACCATTACCAATACTTCCAGTAGAACCTGAATTACCAATAAGATCAGATATTCCAGTTAATCCTTGAATACCTGTTGCTCCAGTTGCTCCAAAACTACTAAGACCAGTATTACCAATCGATCCGATCGATCCTGTGGCACCATTATATCCAGTATTGCCAAACACTCCAATAACTCCGACAGTACCGGTAGAACCAACAAAACCATTTCCACCAATGCTACCAGTAAAACCTTGAGTGCCGGTGGAACCATTTGCTCCAGTTGAACCGAAAAAACCAGAAGAGCCAATCGCGCCAGTGCTTCCTGTAGTACCATCCTTACCTTTTGTGCCTGTTGAACCCACTGAACCGATCATACCAGTTCCACCAGTGAATCCAGGTAGTGATATTCCAGTATTTCCTTGATTCCCTTCATTACCAATTGAACCAATATTTCCAATAGAACCAACTACTCCAGTCGCACCAATAGGACCGATAACTATATTATTAACGCCAGTGATACCAGTATTTCCAATTGATCCTTGTGATCCAGTACTACCAGAATTACCCACAGAACCTACAGTTCCAGAAGCACCAAAATTACCAACACCAGTAGAACCTAGATTTCCATTTTGACCAATCATTCCAATAACGCCAGATATTCCCATTCCAATAACACCATTAATTCCAACACCACTGGCACCAATATGACCAGTATTTCCCTGACTACCTGCAATTCCTGTTTCAGTACCAACACTACCAGTTGCACCAGAAAAACCAGAACTACCAACAGTTCCTGTAACAACATTACCCATAGTTCCTGTACCTCCAAGAGAACCATTAAATCCAGTATTTCCAATCATTCCAATAGAACCGATTATACCAGTCATTCCAGTTGCTCCAGTATGACCTACAGTTCCTGTATTACTAATACCTGATACACCTGTATTACCGACATTACCAATAACACCAGTATTACCAGTCATACCTATAGAACCAGAGCTTCCAGTAAAACCTTGTATTCCAGTAACACCAATAGTTCCTGTGATACCACTGGCACCAATATTACCGGATGTACCATTAGTACCTTGATTACCGACACTACTAGTACCAGTTGCGCCAGTCATTCCAAAATTACCGTTAATGCCAATTACTCCAGATATTCCTTGAAAACCGATACTTGAAACTCCACTTAATCCTTGTAATCCAGTCTCACCAATTGTTCCAGAAGCACCAGTATTACCTGATATTCCTGAATCACCTGTTTCCGAAATCCCAATTGAACCTGATAACCCTGTGCTTCCGATACCTCCTGATCTACCGATATTTCCAAAACTACCTATTGTTCCATTAACACCAATAGCTCCTGTACTACCAGTTCTTGTACCATTATTTCCTTGTGATCCTGAATTACCTGATAACCCAGAACTACCGATATGACCTACAGTTCCTGTACCAGTAGAACCAATGTCACCAATCACACCCGTTGATCCATTATTACCTGATAAACCGAGTATTCCACTAGCGCCTACAGTTACTGTACCAATATCACCGGTATTACCAATACTACCTGATGGTCCAATAAAACCAGTATTACCAATTGTTCCTGATATTGATATTCCAGTACTACCTGGTGATCCAAAAACACCGGTAATTCCAATGCTTCCTGTTGATCCATTATGACTGCTACCGATAACACCTGTTGAACCAACAGTTCCTGTACCAGAATTACCTGAAGTACCAATCATACCAGTAATTCCAGAATTACCATTTGATCCCTGAGAACCAGAATTTCCGGAAAGACCTGATATTCCTGTATTTCCTAAAGATCCTGCACTACCTACAATTCCTGTACCAATGAAACCAACACTTCCATTACTACCGGTACTACCAATATTTCCACTCTCACCATTATGACCAATAGAACCATTAGTACCGGTGTTTCCAACAATACCCGTAAAACCGACAATTCCTGTACCAATAGAACCAGAAAATCCTTGAAATCCTAAAATTCCGGTATTTCCTGTGTTTCCAAATATTCCTGTGCTTCCAATTGATCCTGAAGATCCAATACTTCCTATGATTCCTGTTGAACCATTAAATCCTTGTTGACCAGTATGACCGTCAGAACCGAATAGACCTGATGCACCGATAAAACCTTGAGAACCATTATTTCCGAAAGTACCAATAACACCTGATGATCCAGTTATTCCAATAATTCCGGTACTTCCTGATAAACCTTGATCGCCTGTTATTCCTGTTGGGCCATTAGTAGAAGTATTTATTATTCCGGTATTACCAATTAATCCTTGTCTTCCAATAGATCCTATTATACCATTAAGACCAGTGGCACCTGTTGGACCATCATTGATAATAGGACCAGTCACACCATTAAAACCTTGAAATCCACTGTTACCATTAATTCCAATGACACCAATAATACCAGTAGAGCCACGAAATCCTGATATTCCTATTGTACCTTTAGGTCCAATAATACAAACATAACATGTATTATTGGAACAATTATCACATAGTTTTTTATTTTCCATCTAATCAATTATATGATAATTTGTTTCTTTCGATTGATAATGACGATTATCGGATGACTATAATGACGATTATCGGACGACTATAATGACGATTATCGGACGACTATAATGACGATTATCGGACGACTATAATGACGATTATCGGACGACTATAATGACGATTATCGGACGACTATAATGACGATTACCGGACGACTATAATGACGATGACAAGACAAATTTTAAAAATGATTTAAAGAAATAATTCTTAGTATCAAGATGATAGGTATATAAGTAGTCAATCAAAAATTATTTCTTTGAATCATTTTTAAAATTTGTCTTGTCGTCGTCATTACAGTCGTCATTACAGTCGTCATTACAGTCGTCATTACAGTCGTCATTACAGTCGTCATTACAGTCGTCATTACAGTCGTCATTACAGTCGTCTTGTCGTCGTCATTACAGTCGTCTTGACGTCGTCATTACAGTCGTCTTGACGTCGTCTTGTCATCGTCTTGTCATCGTCATTATAGTCGTCTTGTCATCGTCATTATAGTCGTCTTGTCGTCGTCATTACAGTCGTTTTGTCATCGTCATTATAGTCGTTTTGTCATCGTCATTATAGTCGTCGTGTCATCGTCATTATAGTCGTCGTGTCATCGTCATAAGAGTATCTTAGATGAAAAAATTGATTAATAAAGGACTCTAAATTAATATAGTAATGAAAACAAGAACTTCAAAGCTATCTATTTTCCAGTATGATCCAGAATATTTGCATATTTTTTATGGTTCTGAACAATCATTACAAAAGATTACTATTACCAATAAAAGTATTGACTGTGAATCATTAATTGACGTTTTTATTAATAGAATTGAATTATCAACAACCATCAATTTCTATGGATCATTCGTTTTCAAGAATAATGGTCATAATGCCAATTACATTTACCAACCATTCTCAATCGTCAACAAGAAATTCATCATGTATGATCCTATTTATTGTGAATTGTATTTCAAATTCAATCTTGATATTATTTTACTCACTATTAATGAGGAGATCCTATTTGTCAATTTCACTCTCGATAGTATCCTGAATAGAATGTTATTAAGTACCAAACAACATGCTACCATGCCAGGTATCTTTACAATTTATCAAATATTACTGCCGATCACAAAAATCACTAATTTCTACCAAGATAAATTATCGTTGATTATTAGTGATGTCAATGGTGCTGTTCATGTCATTATTTACAACAAAGAAATCTATGTTTATCAATATATTAAACTTCAAGAACAATACCATAAGAATGATATTGTTCTTCATGTCGGAAATAATATTCATATGATTGTCGGTCGTAACATCAAAACGAATACTTTATTAGTCACGACAGGTTACAAAACAACAATTATTGATGATGTACTCATGTATCATCGTGAATCAGATATCAATATTCTGATTCATTCCGATAAAATTATCCTTGTTGGTAAAGACGATCGTAATGTCAATCTGAATTATGATCGTGATACTACATTTGATGTTGATACTTATAACGGAACAACAACATTATTATTGAAACATCACAATAACCAAACAGTCGGTATGAAGAAATACGATGGCATTAATTGTGTTTGGGCACCTGTCTATTCTAAAATGATGGGTGATAGTTGTTATTTTTTGAAAAATGATCAAATGCATAAATTTTCACTTTCAAGTGGCATATTAACTAAAATTGAAAATCCATTTGATACTATTTTCGTCGATTTTCATATCTATGATCCAAAAACGAAAAATGTCAAATCATCACTCATCACCTGGTCGAAACAACTTGATATTCATGAAAATAATTATTGGCTTCTAGACGAACAGATGAATAAATGGGTTTCTCTCGGAGTGATCAGTCAATCTATCATTCAATCAGCATTAAATTTGTATCATAACGATTTTGAAATGCCATTCAATGTGACCCTCATGATCAATCCTGATTTTTCTGCCATTGAATTAATTAATATTATTACCGCTGTTGATCTAGTTGAAACAAAAATAGTGGTTAAACTAGTTAAACACGGTAAATTAATATCAGATGGTGACGGAGTAACAAGAGACGTCTTCCAGAAAATTATCCGATGGTCATTAATCGAAATCTTTAATGAAGGTGCTTACCTAACATTCAAAAAGCCAAAGCACCATAAGAATTTGTATTATCAATTGGGTTTGCTTTTCAGTTATTATTTTATCACAACAAAAATGGTTTTTCCATTTCGATTCCCTATTCAGGTTCTCATCAATTTATGTTATGATCGCAATGCTAATTCGAATATGATGGAATTCTGGAAGAGAATTAGTCCGGATCATTATCGTCAATATGTTGCTCATCCAAAACCATCTGATTTTGGATACACTAATGCAGTTGAAATGCTGAAAGAAAAGTGTTTCTACCAACCATATGATGAAATAAAATCATTCAAGGAAGGTTTCATGACATTTTTGCTCCCTCATCTACATATTCTTAATCCACAAACCCTTGATATTATTCTCAGTGGTCCATATAATCACTTACAAATCTATCATGATTTTTTTAATCATCTCGTCTTATCACCAGAATTAGGTCCTCTACGTAAATTCTTCCTCAATTTGACATTAGAACAATACAGAAATCTCTTCTCAAATTGGAGCTCTACTTGGTTACCTGACGGTAAAGAATACACCATCAAAATTTCAGAGAACGAACCTTATTTCACATTCAAGTCTTGTCTCAAACTTCTCGATGTCTCCATTGATTTTCTCAATTCACGAGAAGAATGGCATCGGTTATACAAATTAATTGAGGTTATCATTGGATAATTGTGTCACCATCAATGTTGCCGTATTTGGATGATTAACACCAAATGTTGAAATAATAGGATCAGGATTGATAACAACTAATAGTGCTATATACATAGCATTATTTGTTACCGCATAATTAATCGCCTGAGTTGCTAATTCCGATTCTTCGGATGTCGTATATGCCGTAAAACCAATTGCGCTAACATTTTGATCAGCAATAATACTATCATAAATGGTCATATTATCATCACCCACTTGAGGTACTTCTGTCGAAGTATCCTGAACAATCATCCCACACATCAGTGATACTACTCTTGGTGTCACATTTACATTTCCTGAAATAATATATTCACCAGCTGTCACCGAACCATTACTTGAAGCATTAAGACCAGTATAAGAAAATGTCGCAGTATTAATAAAAACTGTCACTTCAACCATAATAACTGTTTGTTCAGTAGTGGTCGTTACTTCAATAGTATATTCAGAAGTCGCTGTCACATTATCGGCATGATAAATATAAGCCGTCAAATTAAATTGGTTAACACTTTTAACCAAATGGAAAATAGATTTTTGGGCATCTGTTAATGTTATCAAGGGATTATTTCCATCAATTAAGACTGAAACATAAACAGAATTGGTTGTTGCCTGTAATGTCGATAAGTCAAGTGGAATACTACTAATAAAGTCATCTTGATAATTAACATTAAAACTATGTGCAAAGATCGAAATATTATTGGCTGATGTAAACGTGTTGTACAATGTTTCTGTGTTATTACTGTTATTAGCAATACTAATCTGGTCATTTGCCTGTGCAGAAAATTTAACTCGACCTGATAACAATGGGCCAAAACCAGTAATCGAACCAGGTATGGTAGTAGAATTTTTCACTAGTTTCATACTTGTCGCCAAATCAGTCGTTTGGAGATTAACTGTATAATAAGCTTGATAGACTCCACTTTCTGATAGAATAACAGCATTCCAAGTGTCATTTAGTGTCATACCATGAGCATTGAAGTCAGAAAAAGTAATCAATTGTTTTGGATTAATTGGTTGACTCGAACCAAGTAAAGTCTGAATAACAGAAAAAGCACTATCAAGATAGAAAAAACCATGAGATTTCACCATTGTTCCAAGTGCACCCATCCCACCTTGTCTACCTGATTCACCAATATGACCTGATGAACCAACATCACCTACATTTTTTCCACTAACACCGATCGTACCTTCATAACCAGATAATCCCTCATCACCTAATTCACTAATTTTACCAATTCCACTAACACCAATATTACCTAAAAGACCATCAGTACCAGTCAATCCCAAAACACCAATTGTTCCAGTATTTCCTGAAATTCCTTGGGATCCTATTATTCCTGTTTCACCAATGATGCCAGTCTTACCATCACAACCATCATTTCCATTCAATCCAGAAGAACCATTATTTCCAGTGATACCTTCAGAACCATTTGTTCCAGTATGACCTAATGCACCCATTTCACCAATTGTACTTATTAGACCAGATATTCCAGTGTTTCCTGTTAATCCTTGAATACCTGATTCACCAATTTGTCCATAATTATTATTTCCAGAATTACCAGTCATTCCTATTTCACCAGTGTTTCCTAAATGACCAATTTGTCCTAATTTTCCTATCGAATCAGCGGAACCAATGAAACCCAATGTTCCAACAACTCCCGTTGTACCAAAAACACCCTGGTAACCAGAATGTCCTAAATCACCATCCTGACCCATTTTTCCATTCGCTCCTGTGTTTCCCATTAAACCAGATGGTCCAGTAATACCCGAATCACCAATTAAACCTGATTCTCCAATCGAACCATTGATGCTTGATTGACCAGTTTCACCAATTTGACCTGCCTTTCCGTCAAAACCATTGATTGACATTCCAGTATTTCCAGTGATTCCTAAAACACCTGTTATTCCAGCTTTACCTGTAAGACCATCATAACCAAATTGTCCATAATCACCGTTGAAACCTTGTTTACCAGTCTTACCAGATACACCCAATGGTCCGTTTAAACCGAAAGATCCAATTTCAGAAATACCTGTCTCACCTGTTACACCATCAATTCCTTGAATACCTCTCAATCCGATTTCATTAAAACCTGTGCTTCCGGTAATACTATCACCAATATTTCCTGATACACCAACAACTCCCGTTGTACCACTATTTCCTAACATTCCATCAGATCCTGAATTTCCAACAATTCCTGTTGTACCAACATTTCCTGATTCTCCATTATTACCTATGAGACCAGTTTCACCTGTTATTCCTACTTGATCTGAAATTCCAATGTTTCCAACAACTCCCGTTGTACCAGTACTTCCTGTTTGTCCAATATCACCAGGAAAACCAATTTTTCCATCAGATCCAATGTTACCATTAGGACCATCGATACCGTCAAAACCAGAATTTCCATCACTTCCTATTAATCCCAAATTGCCATCAGGACCAATATCACCATCAAGACCTTGTAATCCTGCATCACCTTCAGTTCCTACAGTTGCTGTACCTGGCAATCCTTGTGAACCAATACGACCATCAATACCTGTGATACCTTGAGTACCAGTCGTTCCGATTAATCCTTGATCACCATCAGAACCAATCATACCGACAATTCCTGTACCATCAGAACCAGTATCACCAACATTACCAATCATACCTACAGTTCCTGTACCATTAGAACCAGTATCACCAACATTACCATCAGAACCAATCATACCGACAGTTCCTGTACCATCAGGACCAGTATCACCAATATTACCATCAGAACCAATCATACCATTTTCACCATTAGAACCAATTGTACCATCAGAACCAATTGACCCATTCTCACCATCAGAACCAATTGTCCCATTCTTACCATTAGAACCAACAGAACCAATTGACCCATTCTCACCATCAGAACCAATTGTCCCATTCTCACCATCAGAACCAACCGAACCATTCTCACCATTAGAACCAATTGTACCATTCTCGCCATTAGAACCAATTATACCATTCTCGCCATTAGAACCAATTGTACCATTCTCGCCGTCAGAACCAATTGTACCATTCTCGCCGTCAGAACCGATTGTACCATTCTCACCATTAGAACCAATTATACCATTATCTCCATTAGCTCCATTCAAACCTGTCGTACCCATCATACCAATATCACCTTGTTCACCAACATCGCCTTGTTCACCAACATCACCTTGTTCACCAACATCACCTTGTTCACCAACATCGCCTTGTTCACCAACATCACCAATATTGCCATTAGGACCTATTATGCCTTGTTCACCAATATTACCAATAACTCCATCAGAACCAGTCATGCCATTATCTCCAATATTTCCAACAGTCCCTAGTTTACCAGTACTACCAATAAAACCAGTGAAACCGAATATTCCATCAAAACCAATCATTCCAGTACTACCAACATAACCTTGATTTCCTAAAACTCCTGTTGCACCAGTATTTCCGGCAAATCCCACTATACCCGTTACTCCGCTTGCACCTTGAAAACCAGTTATTTCCGTGGTACCTTGAATATTTTCTGGTACAATTGTGTTTTGAATACCTAATTTTTCTAATCGTTCACTCGAAAAATTCTTAACATTACTGGATTCACTGAATCGATAAAAACTAGTGCTTTTTGGATTTCTTTGATGATTAATATTAGGATTTGGTAAAACAGTTATTTTAAATTGATTTTGTGATTTCGGTGCATGATTGCGATATATATTGTTATCGTAACCGCATTTCTTAATACAATCTTGACATCCTATAGCGGTAAAATAATATTTATAACATCGATGACATAATTCTTGTAAATTCATACTAATATATACGTATATATACTTGTATTACAACATAGATAAATGATAAATAAAAATGTATGTCAGTGTTTCAACCTCTGGTATCAGAAAAAAATTGAACTTTTACAGTTACAATTTGTTTCAATCGACGTTCTGCACACTTTCAGTGTAAAAAAATTGAACTTTTACAGTTACAATTTGTTTCAATCGACGTTCTGCACACTTTCAGTGTAAAAAAATTGAACTTTTACAGTTACAATTTGTTTCAATCGACGTTCCGTCTCTAGAAAAAATTGACTTCTCGACCATCATAATGATTTGATTAAATCTTATTCATCATGATGACCTTCAAGAACATTCCGGTGTATTTTCAGTTCCATATCATTCGTCATCTGAAACAAATCATTGACAAGAACAAATTGATGGAATCTAATGAAAATATTTATTACAAAATTATTTTGTTTTGTGAAGAATACAAATTTAGTGATTTTGATTACAATATGAATTTTTGTGTTAATCTCATGGAAGAATTCTTCAAGAAAAATAATTTGAAGAAGTGGGAAATTTGGAATACCAAACAAATTAATGTTGGTAAGAAGTCTGATGAATCTGATTTATTTATTCGTTCTCATTTTTGTCAGAATATTTTGAAACCAGATGACAAGGATTCCCCAAGAGTGAGATATACTGAAAAGTCAATTTTTAAAAATGTCGTCACCAAATTTCGCAATGCTCTCAGTCATGTTTGTTCCGAATTTCATTATCTTGAAAAACATAAAGATGAAATTATTAACGAGTTCCAAAAATACGATGACAGCAAAAATTTTATTGTTAATCTAACCATTGTTATTTTTCTGATTTGCAAAAACAACAAGTATAAATGCCCACCAATCCATTTTTTCATCAAAAACAAATATGTTCGACACGGCATCATTGAAGACGAAATTATCAAGATTCAATCTAATCCTTATATGAAGGGTCATCATATTTATGACGATCATTCAGTTATCGAGAAACGAATCAAATTACAAAAAAATAAATCAAAGATTGCTTTTTTGTCTGCCATTACTCATGTTCAATCATAAAATTTCGATTTCAAATTAACATTAACTCGATGAGGATTCATTTTACCCTTTGATTCACGACTATGTAGACGATTCTCTAGTGCCTGTTCATACAAGTTATCATCATCATAGATATCCATATCGTCATCATGATCAATAAGATGACTCAATGCTCTCCTCATTTCAGCATTATTCTTCTCACCAAAAATACCTCCACCGTCCTCATCCTCTGATGAAGAAATATCATCCAAATTAATCTCAGTTGTCTCCTCAAGATCATCAGAAAGTGAATCATTGTCACTATCACTGTCAGGAATCACAACCTTTTTCTTTTGGGTCTTCTTTTTCGGTAGATCATCATCATGATGTTTAGTCTCGTGATGATTAACCTCGTGATGTTTGTTCCCACGAACAGCACCCCCAAGTAATTCATTAATGTATTCCTTGGGTTTGTTCTTATTGACATAACCTTCGATACAAGTACAATTGATTTTACAATCATGATCAACAATATCATGATCATCATAATGACGCATTCTTTGGAGTTTGTCACCAACATAAATATCATAAACCAAAATTTTACTTGTGTCTTTCTTGAAAGGTGGTGCCTCTGAAGCAGGAATATATGGCATCAATGTCGTTTGTGCCCCAGCATTTGCATTGCCACGAGTAGCATTTTCTTGAAGTTGACTATAGATTTCTTGTGCTTTCCTATATTCTGGAGAACTAACATTAACAAAATCACCAATATCATTCGTAGCATAATTATTGTAATCTGATCTTCCAAAAACGGTTCCGATAACATCCTGATGAGTTACTGGATCATTTTGCCAATTAGTAGACGTGGTATTACCCATTATTATATCAATATTATGAAAAAAAAATTCACGATGTTATTAGTATAATGTCATTCATAGCTATAACAATAATAATAATCTTAATGTTTTCGCTCCTTTTTTATCTCAAAGGAACAAATAAATCAGAAATTAATGCTATACAATCAGTCAAGGATGGATCAATCTACTACGTTAAATCAGGTAATGACCAATACGATGCACTATCAATCCTTGAAGAAGTCAGAAAACGAATTAATTTTTTCGAAAAATATCTCGAAACAAATAAAAAACAATATCCTGAATATAAACCTTACATTGATCAACTACTCGAAAGAGGTAAAAATATCGAATTAAACGAAAATCCACCTGACGGTAAATTGACATCATTCACTATTAATAAAGGTGAAAAAATGTCATTATGTCTGCGATCAAAACAAAATGGCCAGTTACATGACATTAATCTTATTATGTATGTCGTCATTCATGAATTATCGCATGTCGCCTGTCCGGAAGAACAACATACGAAATTATTTAAAAAAATCTTTATTTTCTTCCTACACATTGCAGTTCAAATTGGAATTTACAAACCAATCGCTTTTGATAAAATACCCATTGAATATTGTGGAATGAAAATAACCGAAAACTTATTGAGGTAACCGAAAACTTATTGAGGTAACCGAAAACTTATTGAGATAGTCATTCCTCTTACGCAGGCTGTAACATTACTTTATATTCTTTCTTCGAAGTATATAAAATGGATGATCCGATTAAGGTAATTCATGAATTTAAAAATCGGAATCAAAAAATTCAATACAATTTACTCATTTATGTTGGAAATATTATGGAAAAAAAAACAAATGACATTCTCATGAAAATCAAAGATCTTGATTTTTACCAAACTATGATTGAATTAACCGATGACGAATACAAACAATTAGTCTCAGCATACAGCGAATATTGGTATCAGAAATTCTTCATCACCTATCATATTGAACACATGAAAAAATCCATCTCCAGCAATAAAACACAATTATCAAACCTCACAAGCAAATATGGTGACAAATGGATGAAACAACATATCAAACAATCAACTTTCAAAACACCTGCACTATCATACGAATCGAAATTCCATAATGACAAACTTCGATCCATCAAAAAGAAAGAACTCTTCGAAGATCTCATTGCCGACACAGAATCAGCCAATATGGCTCGATTGAATATTGATTCTGATAGTGATTCTGATATCAGTGAAAGAAGTTGGTCATCAGATGATTCAGACAATGATTTCGATGAATTAGATGATCCTGAAATGATCACATTAGACAAAGCTCTTTCTCAGAAAATATCCGATATGAGAAACCCTACAGAACAGTCAGGTGGTGATGATGATGATGACGAAGAAGATGCCTTTACTGCTGTCAGTGATGTTTTTGACGATCCTGATGAAGGAGTTGATTTACCTCTCGATAATGATAACACTGTCGAAGAAGAAAATCCATTTTTCCAAAATGACGAAGATGAGATTGACAAAAACATTAAGGAAACAACTGATCAAATTAAAGAAGTTGTTAAAACAAAAACCTATCAGTTTTATCAGAAAATGATCGAAATAGATGTCTCTAAAGATAATGATCCTTTCGATCAAGATATCAAGAATGTCTACAAAAAGAATTATGTCGAGAACCAGTACATTTTCAAAGACGATACTATTCATACCATCAGATCAAAAATATGTATTTCACTTAAGAATGCTCCACGTTTTGGTGAAGATTGCTACATTTTACCATCATACCAATATTTATGGACTGAATACAATATCGATAATCAACTTAAACGTGTCATGCTTGGTTCGAAATTTATGGTCAAAAATAATTTGATGAATATCGATGTCAAACCAAATAACAATCTCCGTCATTATCAAGAATTACGTGATAATCTGAAATCCATTTATGATATCATGAATCGTCCTGGTAAATTTAAGAGAGAAGATGATGACACTGGTATTCTCTTTGATTACGAAGAATATTACACGAATAATGAAATCTTTATGATCGATATTATGAATCAACTCGGTTTTGATTTTCATCCTGACATCAAAGAATTTGACAATATGATTAAAGTTTATTTTGACATCTATTTCCCACGTATTCGCCCTGATGAATTACAATCAATCATCGAGTTCTTATCACCGAATAAACAAGAATCCGTCAAATCATACGAAAGAAACAGAATGAAGAATGTTCACAAATCAATTAATTCCATTTTACTAATTGAATACGATATTATGCGTGATGTCGAATTAGTAAAGGCACAAGCACACAAAAATAATTACAAAAAATATTTCCAAGAAAATCATATCACTCAGACAGTCATCCATACTAGTTTGACATACGAAGGTGTTTATGATTTGTATTACATCTTTGATAATTTCATCAGTAATAAATCCTATCCATTCATACAGTATCAACCAATCGAGCATGATTCTGTTTTCAAATTCTATAAACCAACCATCAGTAAACCTGATCTGCGTGATACTTTCATTAAATGGTTTGAAAATTCACCTCATGGTATCAGTTTTCGTTTACGATTAGAAACAAGAAGAGGAAAACCAATTATGGAAGAAAAATACATGACAATCAATTTGTCAGATTCCGGTCGAATTGAATACAAAATTCCTTGGAAAGAAGAACATCAGGCTTCCATTGAAGACATCATTGAATCATACCAGTACATTTATGGTTTAATCGATAAAATTAATAGTGAAAACAAAACTTTTCAATTGATTAAACCAGAAGCATCACAATTCAAATTTGCTTTTATTAGTTCGATTCAGCGTTTCTCATTACCTGGTAACTACAGTATTAACCATGATGACATTTCTGATTTTTCGAGATATTTCTTTCCATATATCACACTCATGATCGAACCAAGGAAAAGAAAATCAAAATCCAAAGAAGCCAAAGAAGAATTTGGTAAATACGGAACATACTTGAGATATCGTCGAATCAGTAAATATGAAGTCAATTCTAAAATTGAAAATCGAATTATTCAGATTATGAAAAATTATGAATATGATGATCAGAGTCTTGCTAATTTAATTAGTCGTGATTTCAATATCACCGAAGGACAAGCCATGTCAGAAATTGCCACTGTTCGTCAGAAACACCCTAACATTCGTAAAGCACGTATCATCCTCAAGAAACTTGATACCCTAACAAAACCCAAAACACCTGGTATTTCGATCAATATCCAAGGGAAAACAAAAGATAATTACATTATTCGAACATCTGGTGCACGTGATCAAGTCCAATTAGATCGTATCATTAATTTCACTAATATTCTGATTTATCTGTATTACGAAACATATTTGCTCAAAATTAAAGAACGTCAGAGTATGTTAGATAAATTAAAGACATTTGTGAATATTGCGCAGAGAAGGAATCGTGTTGAGAAGAAAGTCTGGTTACCAATTGAAAACGATAATGTCATTAGTGTCAAGCAAATGATTAAATCTGATTATGAAAGATTAGGGCAAATTAATGATGATGAAAACTGGGCGAAAGAATGTCAACAGAGTGGTTTGAATAAGAGAAGAAGACCCAAAGATTACATTGCAGTTGGTGATTTGATACAGGCTGGGTATAAATACAATGAGAAGACTGATTTTTATGAAAGACAAGTCGAAGTTGCTGATGAGAAGAATAACAAGAAGAAGAACAAAGTGATTTTACGTGCTGTTAAATTGGCAAAAGCAGATGGTGGTGATATTTTTTACACTTGTTCTCCAGAAGAAAATGGCAAACAAATGTATGTTGGATTTTTGGCTCGTAATATTGCACGTCCTTGTTGTTTCATTAAGGATCAGTATACATCTGTTAACAAGGCGAAAAAGAATAATTATTTGCGGAACATTGGTAAATTTGTGGAAGAAAACGAAGTTGACATCGTGAATACCGGTGATAAATTGTATATTTTGCAGGATACGAATAAAATTCCGGAAGGTCGTTTTGGTTTCATGCCGAAATATCTTGACATCTTTATGAATTTTATGCTTGGTAATGACAAGAGAATCGATAATAATCATTTCGTTGAAAGTAAATCAGGATATTATTTCAAGTATGGTATTTCGAAGGATAGAGATCGATTTCTACATTGTTTGGCTGTGATACTTGATATGACGGTACAAGACATGAAAGAGAGAATAACAAAAGTGCTGACTGGTAAGAATGGTAACATGATTTTCACAGCGATTAATAATGGTGAAGTTAAGAATGAATTTGAGACACCTGAGAAATATTTGGAAAGTATTAACAATATTGGTGAAGAAGATACTGGTAATCTAATGCAAGAACAGATGCCATTAGAAAATGAGAATACCGGACCACCGCAATATGGTGGTAGTGATATGAGTCACGGAAGTCAGTTATTGATGCATTTCTTGTCATTACCTGGAGTGTTGCATAAGAATGGTTTGAGTATTTTGTTATTCCAGAAGAAAGTGAAAATTATTCATCAGATTTTGGAGAAAGAGAAGATTCGGGAGAATTATTATTTAGTCTGTCAGAATGAGGAGGAATCTGATTACATTTATCAGGAAGATCGACCAGTTGTCATTATTATTAAAGATGGACAAAATTTCTATCCAGTCATTAAACTAAAGAAAAAGGAAAATGAAAAAGATATCCAATTAGAGAAAATATATTATTATTCACCCACTCAGAAGAATAATATTATTAACCACGTCAAGAAGTTTTATGATATGAATTGTCATGTCAATGATCGATATTTGTTATTAGGTGAAAAGGATAATTTAATTGCCAAGCGATTAGTCGAGAAACTAGCATTATTACCAGCAGAATTTCAAGCCAAATCACAATTGATTGATAGTCAGAACAAATGTCGGTATATTATCACTAAAAACTCACTAATTATTCCGACAAATCCCTCAGGATCACTTTATAATTTAACCATAACAACGAAAATCACAAATGAGATGAACAAAACGATTGATGAAATGCTTGATCTAATTGATAAATTTAATAAATTAGAGAAGAATGACATTAAAATTACGATTGAAGGTGTTCATTATGAGAATACGGAAAGTAAAAATGATGTTGTTATTACAGGTTTAATTCTCGATGATGGAACTAGTATTCCATTGAAAACAACGACAGTGACAAAGAAGAGTATTACTGATCGTCATTTGTATTTGCAACAGAGGACGGTGGATGAGACAATTGATAAATTATTGATTCATGTTCCGTTAAAGACTGATATGAGAGAAATGTCAGTTCGTGAGAATGATTATAAGAGTGAATTGTATCAGTTGTTTCGATTGGAAATTAGTGAGTATCTCAATGAGGAAAGAGGTAAAAAGGACAGAGAAATGATTGAGAAGACGATTGGAGGTAATCAGTCATTGAATGAGAAGCAAAATAAAATTAAGAAAATTATTTATCAGATTTGTTCTGCAAAATTATCGAGAACATTTACTGCTTTATTGAAGAAAGTGAGTCATTTACCAGAAGAACAGGATGGAGGTGCAGAAGACGATTTGGTTTATATTTATCCTGATACGATGAAGATTGATTACTTGAAATTTCAGCAACAAAATCATCGGCAGGTATCAAAATCATTAACGAAGACACAATGTGAGAATGACTTGATGAGATATTATTCGACTTCTGGTGAATGTCATCTTGCTGTGAGACAGAATGATTTTGTTGATTTTGTGAATAAGATGACGGAAGAGTTGATTAACAATGAAGTGAAATCAAGTGAAATTTTGCAATATGAAGGTTATAGTGTTTCGAAAATTGTGAATCGAACTATTTTCAGTGAAAGAAAGGATCAGATGTTGTTAAGAGCGACAAATAAAGAATCGGGTAAGGTCTTTGTTGATTTGTTTGGTGAAGAGAAAATGCCGGTTATTGGTCGAAAGAGGAGAATTGATATTCATGTTGACACAGAATTATTGAAGACTAAGTTTCCGTTGAAAGAGATTAAATATTGGTATGTCCAACAAATTATTGAAAATAACAATACTATTTATCGTGCTGTTGCAAATGCGATTAATTGGTTGGTTAATATTCAGAAAGAATCATCTGTTCGTAAGAATGAAAAACCAGATAATGAACGATCCATGTTTCTCAGGAATTTAGGATACTACAATGAAAAACAAACTAGTATTGCGAATGTTTATAAGGCGAAGGTGATTGACTGGTTGTTAATACCAAAAAATCAGGATGGTATTGTTGATATGGTGAAGAAATACGAATCACAAACAATTGATCAATTTATTCATCGTGTGAGTACTGAGGTTTCGGCACTGAGTGAATTTCTTGTTGAACTGCATATCTTGTCAATTATTCTGAATCGAGTTGTTAATGTGTTTAATGAGAATTACCAATTGATTTATTATTTCAATGGTGGTATGAAGTCGAAAGAAGAGGCGAAAGGTGTGAAGAATGCAATTAATTTGCAGTATATTTATACATCGAGTCACTATCCACAATCGATTAATGTTATTTATCCGAAATAGATGACGTGGAACAAATAGATGACGTAAAACACGGGGTGTAGATTTTCCCGCTTCGTTTAATAAAATCTTTTCTATAAGATTTTATTAAAAATCATTGTAATTATTAGTGTTATTGAGTATCCATGAGCAAAAAAGGCAAAGAAAAAGTGCAAGAAGTTATTGTTAGTTCTGATAGTGATGAGAGTTCGGAAGGTTCTGATTCATCAGATGATGAGAAGGTGTCATATGATAAATTATTGAAGGAGTTAAAAAATAATCAACTTGAGAATGTCCCTGATGATTGGAAAATGGAGATTGGGGATATGAAGAGAATTTGTCAGTATATCAATTCCAGTATTTTTGATGATCATAAATGTACTTTATGGCATGGATACATAACAAATGAAAATAATTCGGAAAAGGGTAAATATGTTAATTTTTATTTTAATAAGAAAAAAGTGGCGTTGCATCGGTTATTGTATCATAATTATATTGGTGCTGATGATGAAAAATTTTATTTGAAATTTAAATGTGCGAATAAAGGTCAATGTTGTAATATTCATCATTATGAAAAACATCAGTATATTAGATCTGTCTCACCTAAAAAAACGGATACGAGTAAGAAAATGGTGACGAGTATTTCTTATAAAATGAAGATTAATTTGGAATCGGATTCTGACTAAAATATCATCTTGTAGTAAAATGGTTCAAGGTCGTCGAAATAGTCGTGAGGAGAAACTGAGACAAGGAAGGGAAGAAAAAATAAAAGTCGAAACAGTGTCACAATTTGTTCCGAAAGGTGGATTTCCGAGTATAGGTTTTGCTGAAGTTGAAAATTCGAAACATCCGACTAAAATTCAGGCAAGAGGTTTTAGTGCTTCGAAGAAAATCAATTTGACTGATATTCTGAAAAAAGTCCCAGAGGTTATATAATAATAAAATGAGTGAAGAAGAAAATAAAAATAGTGATAGTAATCATTATTTTAATTTTGATAATAGTTTATCGCATTATTTCGTCAAGCATGATTTTCATTATGATATCGCACGATATATGTTACTTGGAATGGAACAATTAGATATTAGAGTGAGAAATAAATTCAGGAAGTATTTGTACAAGGTTAATTATGAGATTGTGGTCAATAGTGATTCACGAATGAGAGATGAAATTGTCTTTTTTGATGAAACGAAGAAAATTATTGCCCGCTCGCAATATGAATTATTAGGAGCGTTTAACACGAAAGAGAAATTTTGGAAGTGGATCTGGGCATTTCCAGCAGAAGAAGTCAAACAAAAACATAAATATATCGCCAGTAGAATGTTCGAGGCAACAAAAGACAAAAACATCCCATTTTATAAATTTTTCATGTTATCTTCTCTGTTTTTGTGCAAAGAAAAAATACAACTTGATGTTTTTATCGCATTATGTATCTCTTATGTTAATAATCGATTTGTTCTTCCTTACAAAGCTAATGATAATGAAGATTATTACATTATTCTGACAGAAAAAGATAATATGGTTGAATGGGAAAGAATTTTTATTGAATCGCTTCATAAATAAAATATTTTGGAATATTTCATTTATTACAAGAAGAACCTTAAGAGAAGAACCTTAAGGGAAGAACCTTAAGAGCAGAGCCTTAAGGGAAGAACCTTAAGAGAAGAACCTTAAGAGCAGAGCCTTAAGGGAAGTGATTTTGTCTGTAAATGGTAGCACGATAGATAATACCGGGATAGATATTTTTGATTTCCATGGTGTCATGGTCGAAAACTTCGTCGATGCCATATTCGTCGGCATTATTATAGTATTTGCCGTTAAGGACAACCTTGACAAATGGTATTTTAGTTTGGAATTTACCGAAGTATTTCTGCTCAATAGTGTAGTAATAGTAACGATTATTATTCTTAGCACTCTTGACTCTGAAAAGTGGCATATTGTATGGTGCTTCTTGGAAGACAACATTGTTATCACGACGACAACCACGTTCGCCATCACAGTCGGCTTCACGTTCACCACTTCTACCACGTCTGTCTGGTGAACCATCAAAACCATCTTGATCACGTCCATGATCAGTGCGAACGAGGTAGCCTACTTGGATTGGGTTATCGAAAAGGTAACCTCTTGTGGCAAGATTGAAGGGAGGGTAGACGCCGTTTTTTTCGTAATATGCCTTATACATGTCTAATACTTCCCGAGACATTCTTTGTTGTGGAAATGTCAAAGGATCGTATATGGTATATAAATCTGTTTTTTTGATGGAATCGGCAAATGGGTCATCCTCTCCTGTTGCGACATTGATATTGATTGGCTGAGTCATATCTTGTCCTGGCATCATGGGTGACATCATGGGTTGTTGTCCCATACCTGGACCGAGTTGTTGTTGCATTTGTAGTTGTTGTATTAACATGGCTTGTTGTTGTAACAATTTCTGAGTATCCATGTCAGAACTGTTATTGGGTGCTCCTGAAAATGATTCTTTGACACTGGGGTAAAAGAGAAAGTAAAATACTAATAGTAAAACGACAATAATAATGATAATAGTTGTAGGATCAGCCGTCATTATTATACATTGATGATAAAATATAAAGATTAATGTCAGTTGATTAGTAAGATGCAATTTACCGTGGCTGTTATTAAAAACAGAGAATTTCCGAAGATTGAGAATGAGAATTTCTTGAAGCAATTTCTGTACGAAGACGTTTCTAAAGAAAATAGAAAAAGGATCAAGGATGAGTGGACCCAATTTATGATCTCGAAAATTGATCATATTGAATTTGTCACTGTGTCAACTTTTGAGGATATGTGTGGATTAATTACAAAAGAAAAATCACAAGTCATTGAAACAGAATTGTCATATCCGATGAGGAGTGATATTTATGAAGTGATGTATGTCATGGAAAATTATCGTTCAGATACAGAAGCACACGATGAAATTGAAATTAATGAGACAAATGGGATGAATTATTTTGCGTCGATGTGTAGTTTGAAACATTATCCTGTTCAGAGTAAAGCGGTGTTATTGAAGACATCATATGCAGGTGTACGTGGAAATATGAACATGCAAGATATTTTGAGAATTATTCGTCGAAGATGTTATGAGAATGTTATTGTGACAGATGGAATTCACCATAAAAAATATTCGATTCAGAATATGAAGTATTTCTGTGATTTAATTTTTGACAAGAATGAGGTTGTTAATGATACTGTTGATGTGGCTGGTATTAAATTGGATATTTATTATCGAAATCATGATGATCGCTGCGGACGCCAGCATGATCTTGATATTAATCCAATTGCAACAAGAATTCTGAGGAAAGAAGTGAGAGGGAAAGTGATTGTTCGGTTTAAATCACTGAAATCAAATATGACAATGAAGCAATTTTTGAGATTTTCGGTGTTGTCATATAATTATAAAAATCCATGGGTGTACGGTGATAGTAAAATTCATCGTGATTCTCCTATTTTTGATATAGATGAATATAAGTTGTCACAATTTATTGAGGGATGGAAGCAAATCAAGAATATTTGTCAAACATGTGGTGAGACAATGACTGAATTTAAACACGGAATTCTGTATAATCAACGAGTTTGTTCTGATAAATGTTTGATTTGATACCGTAGTTTACTGGCGATTACGGTAGCGAGTTAAATATAAGATATCATATTTTTCAAATAATGTCGGTAAATGGTTCTAATGGCCCGAGTGGGAATGTTAATTATCAGGGACAGAATCGTAATAATGGTCAAATACTGAATGACGTGATTAACAAAAATGGTTTGTCGAAAGATACCATTATTAATGATCTACCAACACAACCGAGAGGGCAACCAGTGAATGATCCAAGAATCCAACAACAACAACAGCAACCGATGCAACAACAACAGCAAGATGCAAAGGCACAATATGATGCGAGAGTACTCCATGAAGCCAAAATGATGTATGAGGCTAAAATGATGCAAGATGCCCGTAAAGCACAACAACCACAGCAACAACAACAACCACAACAACAACAACAACAGCAACAGCAACAACAGCAACAACAGCAACAACAACAACAATCAGTGGATGATAAAGAGAGTGGATTGTGTCAGTTACCACCAAAAGTACCTCTTCCACCTCCAAAAAAGGAATCATATGATTATCTGACACCAATTATTTTGTTAGTTATTTTTATTGCTTTGATTCATCCTGCAACATCTGGATTCTTTGATTCGTATTTGGGTTCATTGTATGGAACAGAATCACCTTCGATAACTGCTATTTTTGGAAGGGGAGCAATTTTTGTAGCTATTTATCTAACATACAAATTTATTCAAGGTTTTCTAGCCTAATTTATTTTTTCCATAATTAAATATTATGAAAAAAATAACAACTTCAGCTACAACTATGGCGACTACTTCGGCTACAACCATGGCGACTACTTCGACTACAACCATGGCGACTACTTCGGCTACAACTATGGCGACTACTTCGGCTACAACTATGGCGACTACTTCGGCTACAACCATGGCGACTACTTCGGCTACAACTATGGCGACTACTTTGGCTACAACTATGGCGACTATTATTATTATTAAATGACTACAGTTGTCGCCATAGTTGTAGCCACAGTTGGCGTCAATGTCGTAGCCACAGTTGTCGCTAATGTCGTAGCCACAGTTGTTGCCAATATCGTAGCCACAGTTGTTGCCAATATTGTAGCCACAGTTGTCGCCATATTAATAACCTAAATAATCGCTATAATAGTCGTCATATTAATTGTCATGTTAATAGTTTAAGTAGTTATTAGAGTAATGAAAAAATTGATGTAAAAATATTTATAAAGAAGATTGACATTAATAAGTAATGTCTGAACAAAATGACAAGATTAATAAACTTGCAAGAGAACATGTTAGTGTCCTAACTAATTTATTGAATGTCGATATTGATACTGCAAAAAGTATTTTGATTGGTATTAAAAAATATGCACAACAGAGTGCCAATGATCATCCATTATATCATGATCATATTTATCCTATTTTCAAATCAAAATTGAATGATTTGATTTTTAATTTTAAATCAAAAAATGATGATGAGCCAAACAAAACAATTATTCGGATTATCAAGGAAGTGAAGAGTGGGAAATTTGATGCAGAGAAAATTGCCTTTTTGTCACCTTACGATCTAAATGAAAAAAAATGGGCTATTGTCGTTGACAGAATTAATAATTCCGAAAATGCTATCAAGAATCTACCAACACGTAAATGGAAGAAATGTGAGGGTTGTGAGAAACAGCAATATTTCTGGAGACAAGAACAAATTAGAAGTTCTGATGAACCAATGACATCTATTTACACTTGTAAAAATTGTAATAGAGAATACAGAATTAATTAAAAATTGAAAAAACAATAAATGATAAATAAATCATAATAATGCTTTATTTACCATACGAATTACTCATTGATATATTAAAATATACAGATTCGAATGAAAATATCATAATTTGCAAATCGAGTAAAATATTTTTTTACCTTAGATCATTATTGTCTATTCAAATTTGTAAAATTATTGATCATGATATTAATGATCATGATCCGTATTTTATTAAAAATATTACATTTGGATATAAATTTAATCAAGAATTAAATAATTTACCACAATCATTGACACATATTACATTTGGAAATTATTTTAATCAAGAATTAAAGAATTTACCTTAATCATTAACACATATTACATTTGGAAATTGTTTTAATCAAGAATTAAAGAATTTACCACAATCATTAACACATATTACATTCGGATATTATTTTAATCAAGAATTAAAGAATTTACCACAATCATTAACACATATTACATTTAAACGTGATTTTAATCAAGAATTAAATAATTTACCTCAATCATTAACACATATTACATTTGGAAATAATTTTAATCAAGAATTAAAGAATTTACCTCAATTATTAACACATATTACATTCGGATATTATTTTAATCAAGAATTAAAGGATTTACCTCAATCATTGACACATATTACATTTGGAAATAATTTTAATCAAGAATTAAAGAATTTACCTCAATCATTAACACATATTACATTTGGAAATAATTTTAATCAAGAATTAAAGAATTTACCACAATCATTGACACATATTACATTTGGAAATTTTTTTAATCAAGAATTAAAGAATTTACCTCAATCATTGACACATATTACATTTGGAAATTTTTTTAATCAAGAATTAAAGAATTTACCTCAATCATTGACACATATTACATTTGGATATAATTTTAACCAAAAACTAAAGAATTTACCTCAATTATTAACACATATTACATTTGGATATAATTTTGATCAAGAATTAAAGAATTTACCACGATCATTGACACATATTACATTTGGAAATTATTTTAATCAAGAATTAAAAATTTTACCTCAATCATTAACACATATTACATTTGGAGAAGAATTTAATCAAGAATTAAAGAATTTACCACGAACATTGACACATATTAAATTTGGATCTAATTTTAATCAAGAACTAAAGAATTTACCTCAATCATTAACACATATTACATTTGGATATTGTTTTAATCAAGAATTAAAGAATTTACCACAATCATTAACACATATTACATTTGGAGATAATTTTAATCAAGAATTAAAGAATTTACCTCAATCATTAACACATATTACATTTGGAGATAATTTTAATCAAGAATTAAAGAATTTACCTCAATCATTAACACATATTACATTTGGAGAAGAATTTAATCAAGAATTAAAGAATTTGTCTCAATCATTAACATATATTACATTTGGACGTGATTTTAACCAAGAATTAAATGATTTACCTCAATCATTAACACATATTACATTTGGACATAATTTTAATCAAGAATTAAATAATTTACCAAGAAGTGTTAAATATATTAAAATATCAAAAAAATATAAAATACCAAAACATATCAAATACATTGTTTTATTTTAAAATATCATTTCATAATGATGTTATAAAAATTGAATCATTCTGATTAACAATTTGTTATTCTCGGCTTGCAGTCTCCAATAAAAATTGAATCATTCTGATTAGCAATTTGTTATTCTCGACTTACAGTCTCCAATAAAAATTGAATCATTCTGATTAACAATTTGTTATTCTCGACATTCTGTCTCCAATAAAAATTGAATAAATTACCCAAAAGATAAGATATAACTTAATCAGTAGAATGTATCGTAAACCCGACACCTCGAATTTAAGGAATTTTAAGGAGGATACGTTGAAATCAAGGATATCTTTGATGAATGAACAAGATTTTAAAGAAGTCAAGGAAGATATTTCCGAAGCAGTAATGAATGCCAAGAAAAAAGTATTAACAAATGCCGAACCATCTATCACCGAAATCAGAGAAGTATATATCACCATTCTCTCATTTATTTCCGATCGTAATCTGATTATTTATGGTGGTACTGCTCTTGATATTGCTCTCAAATCAGCAGGTGAGAAAGGTTTCTATAATGAGTGGGATTTCAGTGATATTGATTTCTATTCCTCATCTTTAGTCGACATCATTGATCTATCTAATCAACTTTATGACAAAGGTTATATCGGTGTACATGTCAAGGATGTCTTGCATGAAGAAACATTTGCCTTGTATGTCAATGGTAAACTATATTGTGAATTCACCTATATACCAAGGAAAATACTAACCTATGTGCCAACATTGTCAATTAATTACAAATTCGCTAATTTCAATAAAAAATTAAATGTTGTCCATCCTCATTTTTCCTTTATTGATATGCTCAGAATGTTTACCGATATGACAGCCTGTTTTCGATGGGAAAAACAATATTCTCGTCTCGAAATGATGAACAAGAGTTTTCCATTGATTGATTACACTAATATTGGTTATGAAAACATCCAACCTTCTGAAAATATTAAAAAACTGATGAGTGATATTTACAAAGATTTCATTGACAAGAAAGACATTATTGATAACTTAATTCTCACTGGATTTTTGTCATATAACTTTTTTGTCGATAATGCCGTGAAGACACTGAATGACGAACCATCGAGAAAAGATCACCAGCTCAAACAATTGTCAGTTGTGATTCCTTTCCTTGATTTTGTTTGTCAATCAAAAGATGGAACCAATGACACATATATTAGTATTGGTAACCAATTACTTAGTTTTGTCACCAAATATGCACCAAAACCTGAATTAATCACCTATTATGAATTCCATCCATTTTTTCAATTTACGCAAAGAATGTTTATCATTTATTACGATAAAGAACCATTGATTCGTATTATTGATGGTAGTAACAAATGTTTTCCGACGATGACTTTGAAATCTGGAAAGAAAGTTGGTTGTTACCAATCTACTTTACTGTCACTCTTAATTTTCAGATTCAAGGCATATGTTGAGATTCAATCCGATCATGATTATAATGTCAAATTGTACAAGATGTATTCTTGGATGTCGTCACAATTGGTTAAAATAGCAAATGAATTTCGTCATCATTTCAAACTAGGACCATTAAGTGAAGGATTATTTCAAGAATTGATTTCGACTTGTGATGGTTATTTCACAACACCAGAAAGAATCACACTTGCTAAACGTAATAAAAGAGTCAAAGCGGGAAAAAAGGCATTTGTCATCGATCACAAACCAGCCGAATTCTTCCAAAGAACAGAAGAGAAACAAGAAAATTTCCAACCTGACAAGCATTTGTTCCGTAATTCTGCCGGAACTATTATTAATAATGATTCTTACAAATTGATTGGTGTGACAAAGAAAAAGAACACTGAATCCTCCGATGATGATGAATAAATAATAATTTTTGACACACAAGTGTCAAAAATTATCAACACAAATGTTTCCATATAATAGTGATGTCAGATAATTTCCCTATTCTCATTGAAGATATCAATGGAATTAAAAAAGTAAAAGGTATTTTTGAACCGGACCCAAATCTTGGTGTCTTAGCCAGAATTGTTGATTCTCGAGTAACGATTTCTGATCCAAAACTTATCAATACACGTTATGATAAAAATTACGTTTTATTAGATAACCGCTATCAATGGGTTGCTTATGGTAGTGTTATGACATCTTCGGAAAATTCATTGATAACTGTAAGTGCCAAACAAGTGGAAGAGGAATATCGTCAGAAACATTATTATGATCTTGTCATTAAAAATTGCAAATTGTTTTCTGATGACGATGTTGATAAAATTTTTAATGAGATGCGTAAAAAAAATACATCAACTATGTTTGAAAGAAAACTTTGTGATACTATTCTGGGACAAACACATGATAATCAAATTTGTTACACTTACCATACACCATTAAGCAAAGATAATGAAGAAGTGATTCGTGAAAAATTAATTTTCAAACCAAATGGAATCAGACCACTCAAGGAATCCAATATCATTACGGTTAATGATCTACATGTCACATCTGAAACCTTAATCAGTGATGAATACACCGAAAAAACAGAAGCAGATAAAATTATGGCCTGGGTCAGTAATGAATTGATTATTTATCGTGGTAATAACAAAGAATTATTTGGAAAAACAATTTTCAGTGATCTCATGCAAGTCTTTTACAAAGGTTATATTTACATTGCTCGTGCCGGTATTGATCATGTCGATACAGTCAGATTTGAATCTATTCCAGGACAAATCCCATCTAATGTCAAAACCCCATTACAATTTTTTGAATATCAAGTGAATAAACCTTTATCTAGAATATTACTTTTGGAATCTGTTCGAGTACCCGAAGATAATACATGTCAGCCTGCAACAGCTGATTGTTTCCCTAAATTATCGGGTATTAGTGATGAGGCTTTGAAATTATTATCAGTGGAAAATTATATTTGTCTACAACCACAACCACGATACTTTTTGTATATTTTGAAGAGATTGATTTTTGCTTGGTATGCTGATATTGATTTGAGTAGTAGTATTCTGAAAATTAAAGTTCTGGTGAATCAGTATCGTGCTCGTCGTGATGTTGATATTAACTTGAAATTAGGTGTTGAGCCAATGATTATGATTTATTTGAGATATGGTGATAATCAATTGGATAAGGCTTTCCAGAAAATTAATTATTACTTCACAAATTACATTAATACTGGATGGGAAGGGAATGATCCTGATTACTTTTTTAAATTTAATTCCTTACTTTACTTGTCAAATGGTTCACCTGATGCCAAAAAATATTTCGATTCCAAAAATATGGATTTTGTCTACAAACCATTCACACAATCACATAAAGCATATTTGAAATATTCTAACTTGACAATTGCTCCATTTCCCATTTCACGATAAATTGTAAGATTGCTTAATTTCCCAGAATTGTGAATGAGGGTCATCATGAAATGAGGTATCCCGATGTCTATCTGGATCATTATTAATAATTTCGAGTATATTATTCATATATTCGAATGAAATGGTATTTTTGTTGTTGTAAATATCAATATTATCAATATTGTGTTCGACTGTCTTTTCTAATTGTTCGATATTGTAATTAAAATCATCATACATGATGTTTTTCATTAAATGGCCAAAAAAGATCGATCGTAAAATAATGTATTCACGAAAATAGATAGTCATGACGATTTTACGTCTATTTTCAAGTGGTGCATAGAAAAAATTATGAACAGTTGATTTGTCATATTTGAGATATTTGAGTAATTTTGTTGTGAGATAAACAGAATAGATATATTCATTTTCTACTAATTTGCAATATTTGTTTTTCATGTCATCAATATTTTTGCTTTGAAGATAGGCATAATAAGCACAAGTGTATAAAATACCATTTGATTCAGCATAAACTTCGATATTATAGATTATCTGTGATGGAGTATCGAATGCAACACGAGAATATTGTGGAATGATGAGGTTATTGAAGAGATATTTTCGATCTTTTGCTTCATTGGATGGATGAGGAATATAATAATGAAACAATTCATGAATGACGAGGTTAATGATACCATGTTTTTTCGTGACAATAATGTATCCTTCTTCTTCATTGGTAATACCACCGGAAGTTAACCCTGCAGACGCATGTATGATGTTTTGGTGATAACTACTATCGAAAAAACCAACTGTTGTCTCGGGATATAATTCTTGAGTATCACGTTTTTTATTAGTCAAAAATGCATAGATTGTTAATGGTTTCTTTGTTATTTTGTAATAATTGAGAACAGTGTTGACAGCATGTAATATGGTCATTGCTAATAATGATTCATCTTGATGTGCTAAATAAACGAATGTGACATCAATGAATTTATTTTTGAGATGAATTGTTCTGGAATATTTCATTTCATTAATTTCTTGTTTGAATCCGTTGTCTTCATTGTTGTCATACAAGCTATTCATAACACCAATTATATTGTTCGGAATTCCATCTTGAGAAACATCTTCAATGACTGGTTTTTCACTCGCACACTTGAAAAATTCTTCAATAAATGTTGTATCCATTATTAATAATGATGTGTAAAAAAATTAGAATATTATGACGACAACTCTGGTTACTATGATGACGACAACTCTGGCTACTATTATGACGATTACACTGGCTACGTCATTGACTATTGTTTTTATGAAAAAATAAAATGATTTAAAAAAATAATTTTTAGTAGCCACGATTGTCATCATTGTACTCGCCAGAACAATCGTCATTGTACTCACCACAATATATTCGTCAAAATAGCCATTTAAGTAAAATAATAAATCGTAAAAAATTGATTCAAAAAAATTAATAATTAGATAAATTAGTTATAATGAGATTGTATTACTCTGATATTACCAGAATTATCAGAGAAGTAATGCCAAGGTGGGTTAATACCAATAATACAAGATACGATTTTGCTATTTTTGAAAGGGCATTTCGACATCACAGTTTTCATTCCGGTGATAACTATGAACGTTTAGAATTTTTAGGTGACAGTGTCTTTCACTTCTTTCTCTCTGAATATATCTATCTCCGCTATCCTAATGAAGAAGGAGGGTTTCTTACAAAACTACGTATGCAGATCGAAAGTGGTGATTCCATGAAAGACTTATGTCATAAAATGAATCTCTCAGAATACATCATGGCTCATTGCACCATTACCAAAATGATCAAGGAAGATGTCTTTGAAGCCTTCATCGGTGCTTTCTACCTTAATTTTGGCTCTTCAATGACAGGTGAATTTATTTACGCCATCCTTGAGAAATTTTATGAATTCTCTGAGTTGTTATCAATGGATAATAATTACAAAAATACTCTCGTTCGATATTTTGCGAAGATGAAATGGGTCCATGGTATTTATGACGAATACAAATGGAAGAATGGGATCTGTGTCTCCATTATTCGCAATGACGAAAATAAAATTATTGGAACAGGAAAACATTCTGTTAAGAAAGATGCCGAACAATTAGCTTCAAAACATGCTTTGGAGAATCTTGGTATTGCCATTGATGGGATTATTGATCCAGCATGGATTGATAAAATGAATTTTGAGGAAAAGAAAAAAGAAAGAAAAAACAAAAATCCACTTCCCGTTTTCAACACCGAAAACGAATTACTCGATCGCACCGTCATTTATGATCTTTTGCGTCATTATGATGTTTCCTTCAAAAGAAAAAATGAAATCAAATTAAAAATGTATCAAGAAGCCTTCACTCATCGTTCTTATCTTAAAAGAAAAATCATGACAGAAGAAGAAAAAGCATTCGAAGATGGTTGTGTCAAATTACAATCACGATCGAATGATAGATTACAATTTCTCGGTAATGCATTTGTCAGATTTATTTTTTCCGAAAAACTCTATCATTCATTCGAAGAAGAACAAGAAGGTTTTCTCTCACGACTTCGCGCTAAAATGGAAAATAGACTCAGTATTTACAACCTCTCCAAAAAGATCGGTATCCAACATTTTCTTCTCATCTCACAACAAATTGAAATTAATAATGGTCGTGAAAATATCAATTTAGTTAGTCGTGCTCTCGAAGCATGTTTAGGTGCAACATACCTCAATTTTGGATTCAAAAATGCCCGCAAAATGAATTTGAACATCATCAAACATTGGAATCTCAAGGAAATGAATCTCAATGAAAATAATTATTTAGATAAGGTTATCAAGTTGTATGCGAGAAAACATTGGGGAACACCTGATTTTAGAATTTTGAAAACATTTGGTCCCGATCATGCGAAAGTGTTCACCATTGGATTTTACCATAAGAATACATTGTATGGTAAAGGAACAGCACGTTCTAAGAGAGAAGCAAAACAAATTGCTTGTTCCGAAGCATATAATTTTTTAAGTCAAATATAGATTATTGCGTCATATTTTTATGACACATTAATTGAAATAAAACTATAGGAAAAATGAATTTCCTCCCCAACGCCAGATTATTTTATCTATAATACAAATAACTGTCATGGCGTATTCCGGAATTCATCTCCAAAACTTACTTAATAAGTTACCTAGATCCGTATTTGCTAATTCTGATTTGAGTGGTGTCGTTACTGATGATGGTAATGTCTATGTTTCAGGTTTGATCGGTAATGAGATTCGTGAGTGTTTCAGGCAACTCAACTTGAACCAAGCCGTTCTCGATAATGTCATTTATGCCGATGCTAGCCAAGATGCTGTCTACTTCCTCAATAACGAAGGACAAGTCTTTGCTTATAATTTCACTATTAGATCATGCTCCCCAGTTATTACCGAAGTCTTCTCCCCCGCTTCATGCCGTGGTGATTACGCTGTGAAGATTCGTGCCGGAGCTCACCATGTTCTCATTCTCACCAGGAATGGTAAGGTTTACGGTGCTGGATCTAACAGTCAGTATCAGATCGTTCCCCAAGGTGCTGGTAGTTATGGAACTGCCACCCAGATTCTTGTTACTGATTACATTTACCATAACAACAACTGCTGTGATAACCTTAATGGCACATTGAATCTTGTTGATACTCCTCGTCGTCCCGCTTCCGCTTGCAGTACTCCCAAGTGTCTCAATGGAAGAGTCGAAACTACTTGCATTAATCCTTGTGGAAATGGACCATGTGTTTCTAATGTTTTCTCTACTCTCGCTATTACTGTCCGTGCTATCCCTATTGGATTGACAACACCTCTTCCCAGTGGAATTATCCTTCCTCTGAAAGTGTCATTGATGTATTCAGGGACTTATTGTGTTGATGATGAGGGTATTGCTAGCGGAACTGTTGCATACACGATTACATCGATTGCACTTGATGCTGGACGTTACATCAATAGTGGAACTCTTATCAATCCTCCAAATGACCAAACTTATGATGTTACTGTTTCCAATCGTATTGAGCTTCTTGCCGTTCCTAACATCGTTATTCCAGGTGTTCCTTTCAGTCTTCCAGCAGGTTCTTTGCTCCCGACACCTATTATTCCATCTCTTGCTGGTTTGCTCGGTACTATTTCTTTCACTATCCCCACAACACCACTCTCATCTTTGGATTTGGTTGTCACAGTTGGAACAGTCGTCCATACGACAACTATTACAGCACTGTCAGTCATTAGTTCTTACGATCTGACTGAGCTCACTGCTGATTCCAGTGTTTCAGTTCCAATTGTTAGTTGTATTAGAATTCCAGAATGTGCTCCGTGTGAAACTAAGTGTGCTGATGTTTGTTTCCCTCAGCCTTGTTGGGTCGATATCGCTGCCGGAGACAACACCAGTGTTCTCATTTCTGACTCCAATCAGCTCTGGACACTTGGTGATCTCTACCTGATGAGAAACAACTTGGATCTTGTTAACAACAACGAACTCGAAGATCTGCTCTCGAAGTTCGATACCAAAATTTCCTTCCCTTCCGATCAATTGAAGTGCCGTAACAACATTGTTAACGATAACTGTCAGTGCCAGGGTAAATGTGTCTGCAAACCTGGTAGAGATCTGACCAAATTCAACATTTCTGTTAACATCCCCAAACCTCAGTTTGGTGAGTGTGATGATGGTTGCACCGATTACGATACGACAACAGTGACTGCTTGCGATTTCATTAGACAGATTCGCAAGGCTGATGAGGAGCCAAACTGCACTAACACTTGCTATCCTTGTGATCCTAACATCAACATTCACATTGAGTGTTGCAGAGGCGCATTTGTTCCCCACTCATTCACTATTTACAACAGGAAAAGCGTTTGCGCGTCCTTGAATCCTTCTCCCAGGACAACAAGGATTACAGTTGATCCCGCTCAAATTAACGTTATTGATTATAACCAACAGAAATACTCTGTTAATGGAGTCGAAGTTTGCAATGATAATGTTCTCGTTATTATTGTTGGACGTCCATGCCATCGTGATGGTGAACCCGACGTTATTTTGCCCGAATGTTCGAATGTTGATATCTTTGTTGATCTTGACAAAGTTCCCAGATCGATTACTCTCACTCCTATTCGTCCCAGGAGATTCAATGTTGATTTCCCCGTTTATTGTGGTAACAGACGTGAAATTGCTTCCCCAAGCAGGCTGAAGACTGTTTTGAACTTTGGTGGTGTTATGGATCCAGTTGATTTGACTAACCTCAAGTCACTGTTCTCTTCACACTACGCTTTCTATTGCAAGAATTTCACTAACCCGGCACCTTTCAGATTTGTTGATGTTTACGCTATTGGTGGAGATAACATTAGATTGGTTGATCCGAGTGCTTCAGGTGCTTTCTCTGCTACTCCTGATCTTCCTTTGGTCTTTGACATGAAGAGGAAGATTCTTGACGTGGCTGTTGGATATGGAAGTCTCTCCGTTTTGACTGGTGGAGTTCAATGTGGAAATGAAATTCACGCTATTGGTCAGAATTGTTGGGGTCAACTTGGTCTGAAGAGCCATGTGACATCCACTTGCTTTAAGAAAGTTAACAAATGCTATTTCGATTGTCAGGTGGTCAGGATTTTCTCCGGACCAACATCTGTTTTCTATGTTGATCAGGAATACAGAGTGTATGCTAGTGGCAAATATAAGGGACTCGTCAATTCTGATATCCCTGTTAAAATTAACAGTGTTTCACGTGCTTGGAAGACAAAGAAGATTGCTATTAGCAACAACCAAATTGTTATTCTTGGTGGTAACGGTGAGGTTTATGGAGTCGGTAACAACCAACTTGGCCAACTTGGCTGTGGTCATCGTACCAATGTTTGTGATTTCGTTAATCTTGATTGGTTCAGGTCTGAAACCTTCTTCGAATCTAGTTGTGGTCGCGATCTCTGTGAGACTGAGAAAAGATGCCCTGATGAGGAAAGACGTTCTCGTGAACGCGAATATGTTCGTGAAGATAAGCGTGACGACAGACGTGGCGGTTGTGAGAAAGATTGCAGACGTGTTGAGCCTCGCGAATATGCTGTCTATTCTCGTGGTCGTGAAGGCGGTTGCGGAAGATGCAGGAAGGCCATTTGTGGATGCGAGAAACGTCCCAGTGCCCCTGCTCGCTTGACCAGAGATAGGCCTTGTGAAGATAAATGTGATCGTCGTGAAGTTCGTGAAGTTCGCGAGGTTAGCAGGAGATGCCCCGACGATTGCCAGAAGAAATGTTGCGAGCCTCGTCGTTGCCCCAAACCAAGAGCTAAGGTTCTTTTTAGGTATGTGAGGGGAAGTGGTGTGCCTTGTGGTGGATGCAGGAGGACTAACTGCTGTTGCGAGGTTCCCAGTGCTCCAGGTAGATTGATCTGTGATCAGGAGTATAGCTACGAACTTCCATCAAGACTTTTGCCGGATGGTCCTCGAAACCCTGCTCGTCCTAGGGGATTGGATTTGAACAAACAATATGGTGCTGGTTTTTACCAATCTGGATTCTACAATAACAATGTCTTTGTCGATGACGAGAACTAACTTACCAAAGGTTGCTCCGCTTACAGTTAGTTACTGCTTATCAGCCGAATTAAACAGAAGTGAACTAAACTAAGTCATAATCATTAATTAAACAATTAATCATTATAACCTTACCCATAAATGAAGAAATTCTCTTAATCAATTATAAGTTTATTATGACGGAGAATAATTTGACAATCAATCAAGAATTAAGAAGATTAGCGGATGTTTTTCAGTCAACATTTAGTGAAATTATTAGATTGGTTCTGAAGAAATCAATTAGGGGAAATTGTAATGGTGTTAATGGATATAATTATTATTTAACCAATGATGTCCTTGGATGGAGAGGAGAATACATAACTGCCGTCAAGTTTGTCTCTAAATCAGTTCGAGGTCGCGTTCCGATGGATTATTCACTCTTAAAATTACCACCAACCTTACTTGGAAGAGTAGGAAGATCAGCTCAAACACCGTATAGTCCAAATTCTGTTTTTAAGGCAGATTGTAATGATTTTCAGAAATTTACTAATTGTGTTTCTGGTCAACCGTTGACTTCAACAATTGCTAATGGTCAGACATGTACAGCCTACACTTCATTCATTGGTTATTCTGATATTTTCAAGCAATTGCAATCAATTGGAAGAGATATTATTAGGGAAACTGAGCCATGTTTGTCGGAATTAGAAACATCGTCTTTACCGACTGCTATGCTTCGTGTGCATTTGTTTAATTTGAATCAGTATTTGTGTCAATTTGAGAGTAATATTTATGATGGTATCATTGATTTGATTCATCTCATTAATTCTGTTAACTGCAATCAGATTATTGATGTTGTTAGTCTGATCTCGATTACATGTAAGAAGAGATGGGAAGATTTACCGCCATGTACTCGGGAAAAGCTTTGTTGTAAATTGGGAGAAGAATTTATTAATGAATATTTAGCCAATGAAGTGATTACAATTCTGACACAAAGTAATCAAGGTGAGCTTGTTTTGGAAATTGCTTACGGTTATTCTGTTTTTAAGATGCTGTATATCATTTTCGGATATGGTCTGATAACACCTATTTTACTGGGATGTAATAAGTCAGAATGTGATGTTAAGAAAGATGCACGATTTGTTGAATTTAGAAATAGATTTCGAGGCGCACGTCAACAACATAGTGGTGCAGTTAACTATGTTGATAAGCGTCTAGATTCAGTCGACAAGCGCCTAGATTCTTTCGATTTTCAATCTCAACAATTAGTCGACAAGCGCCTAGATTCTTTCGATTTTCAATCTCAACAATTAGTTGATATTTGTGACGATGTTTCTACTAAATCATGTCGTTGTGAAGATAAATGTCATTGTTCTGAAAAATCAGTTCGATCAGATTGTGAAGATGCCGGCAGTTCGAAAAGAACTCGATCGTGTTCGAAGGGTAGTCTTGAAGAGGAACCAATAGTAGAATTGGCACCATTATCATGTGAGCCATTGGATAAGTGTGTTATTGCTCATATTGCTATTTTTATTGAAATGTATCGTAATATCAATAATATTTTAGTGAAAGATATTCCGGAATGTCATCCGTATTTGGATTGTAATGATGTTCCATGTTCGTACAAAGGTATTCCATCGATCGCAGGATATTTGCGACGTTACTTTAATTTTTCGTTCTGTTTCTATCAATCATACATTGATACGAAAACTTGTCATACGGATGTTGGAAGATCAGTCAATGCACTTATCAATACTTTGAGGTACATGTAATCTTTAATTTTTCGGTGTTAGAATTAAGACAGAAAAATTTGATTAAAACATCTTAAACTTATAATAATAATTAAGACAACAATGAATACCAGTGATTATTATAATATTTATCATGAAACGCTTATTAATGTTAACGCGTTGGTTTATGGTAAAATTGTGACTGAAAAGTGTTATTTACCGAGAGTTAATGGTGTTTCGATGAAACAAAGACTACTAGATTACGGTCAAACTATGTTTGTGAATGAAGATTTGTTAATCGTTAAAGTTAATGACAAGATAACCTGCCAACTTCTTTTTATGAAAAAACAAGGTGTTTATTACAAGATTGTTTTTGAAAATGTTATTACAAGTGATACTCAATTATATTATGACGAAGGGACATTTATTATGTGGAATGATATTGAGAATAATGTTTATTGTGTGACGAAACACCCTGGAACATATATTTTCGATTATGAAGTTATTCATCAATTCAAACAATACAATTTACTTAAAATTATGATTCCAAAAGATTCGATCTCTTTTAGTATGTCAAATATGCCGTTATCATTCATCATTGGTAATTTTATTTTCTTTTTCACACGACAATTACATATGATGTCATTTAATATACCAGAAGGTGAAAAGGTGATTGGATTTTATTCAACCTATCATTCCAATAATATCAGCAAATATTCGTTTGAATTTAGTGAAGAAAATTTTATTAACGATATTCGTCTGAATCTGTTTTATGTTGTTTTCGAAAAAGGAAAGAACAAAACGGTGAGAACATATATCAATGACATGAAGAAAGTTTTTCATGAAACATTGGTAACAGAAATTCATGGTATGGTCAGTGCGAATAATAAACAAACATTATTATTAATGGAATACAATGGTCATGCGTTTTTCGAGCATATTGTCGAAAAAACAAAAATAAATGCTGATTCTGGTAATGCCGGTATTGATACCTCATTTTTGACATATCAATCAGATGTTAAAAAATGCCATCAACCTTGTCTATTTACGAGTATTGATGATCAAATTATTGATGTTCATGGTAATATTTTTGATAAAACAAAAAATAAAATCAATATTATACCTTATAGTTCTCATTTGTATTGGATTGATAACGACAATGTTTGTATTCTGAAAAGATTAAGTTTGGAACTTATGACGTTAGACAGTTTATTTGATAAATATCATATGAAACATCATGAAATGGAAGAATCATCATTTTATCTCGATAATTTTATTGTGCAAGATAAAGATCAAAATAATGTTGTTTGTATTAAATGTGGAGATAGATGTGTGAAAACAGGTCAATGCCAAAAAACAATGTCTTTAAGATATTATCGATCAAAAACGACTGAAACTTTTCAATTTATTGATTTGTTTACCAATAACAATAGTATTTACGGTGTCACCAAAAATGGTGATATTTGTATTTTTAGAAATGATAGTGGTAAGTTCCGTAAAATTAAAAATATTGATCATGAAAAAGTTAATTTTACCATAATGTATCGTGCTTACAGACTTTTGGATAATTTTATTGATGTTTCTTATGATGAGAACATTTCGATGCCCGTTTTTGTTAAAATCATTGGTGCTTTACCATATGTCGAATTTGACATCACCAAAACTAATATCAGTAAAATTATTGCTACTGGTGAAGGTTGTACGAAAGACGTTATTTCGACTTTCTTTACTTATTTTCAAAAAAATCATTTAACTGAAGCAAGTGGAACATTGAAATTTGATATTGGTGAGAATGACACCGATTTTTATTGGTATTGTCTTGCGAGAACATTCCGAATGTTTTTCAGTACTGTCAAAAATATACCTTATAATCTACCAATGGATATTGTGTTTTCTTTGCCATGTACTGAGAATGATTTGTTGCATATTTGGAAGAATTACAATGAAGAATCATTTGAACAATACATTGCCGATCCTGATAGTTATTATCCAGGAAAGACATTGACAGAAATTGTTCATGAATTGTGTGATTATGCTGGTGAATCCAGCCTAATTGCCAGTGTTCACGGTAATTATACTGGTACAAAGGATACTAGAATAAAGACATTTGTGACAGAGTTGTTAAACACGAAACAAAAATTCACTGCGATTGAGTATTTTTCTTTCTTCTGTCATAACACAAAACAACAAGTATTGATATCACAAAATAATTTTTCTGAAAAAGCACAAGCCTTGTTTCCAGAATTGATTTCTTATTTCAGTCATTTGTCAGTAACCAATCAACAACAATTACTGAAGAATTGGACAGGATACAAAACCATTAGGGAAAAAGAGAGACTTAATATTAGATTTGCTAACATTTTCAAGATAAGTACTTGTAATAATATGCTTCATATCACCAAGGAGTTATACAAGAACAAATCCTTATGGTGTATCTTTTATATGGAAGAGAATACAATGGTTGATTTTATTCAGAATAGCGATAATGAAGATGGAGAAAACGATGAAGACATCGAAACTGACGATGAAAGCGATGATGAAAGCGACGATGAAAGCGATGAAGAAGAAAGTGAAGAAGATAATGAAGAAGATTGGGAAGATGAAGATGATATACCACGTGGGATATATATGGGTAATTATGATGAAGATGATGTAGATTCTGATGAGGATTAATTTTTTTCTATAACCATAAGTTATGTAAAAAAATTGAATTATTCTAGTTATCATAAACGAAGTAACTTTTGGTAGATTACTACATTACATTTTGTTCCCTTCAACCTGACGGTTTCAGAAAAAAATTGAACTATTCTAGTTACATTTTGTTTTCTTCAACCTGACGGTTTCAGAAAAAAATTGATTTAAAAATTATCTCCAAACAGTTAGAATAACTAGTCAATTACAAATGGTCTATTATAGTTTGCATAATGAGTGTTTTATTGACGAAAATAAAGTGCAGAAATGTTTCTTTGCAAGGAATATGGAGAAAACATTAAGGGACAAGATTGTTAGAGAACATCATAGTCAATTTACCATGAAGAAGAGTATTTTGATTGTCATTATGTCCAGTGATGATAAGAAAAATAACCTCATTTATATTTTTCATAGGAAGACAATTCAATTTGAGCTTGTTTTTGAGTCAATTACTATTTGTCGTGAGATGTTTGATAATGATAGTAATACACATATCTGGAAAGATATCAAGGGTGATTTTTATTGTTTATCAGAAAGTGTTGTTTCCAGATCGCATCTAAATGAAGTCATTTATGAATTTGATGACCAAATGATCCTCAGAAAATTCACATTTAGTCAATTGGGGAAACCACTCCAGTATACTCTTGATACATTGACATATATTATCGGTAATGTTGTTATTTGTCATTATCGTGATAATAATGTCGGTACAATGATGTATGATTTGACTGCACATAAAGGTGAAGATGAAACAATTATTGGTTTTTTTATTAACTATTATTCGTATACGCAATGTAGCGGTTATTTTAATAATATTGTTTTCGATTCAAATTGTGCTATCAAAAACCAGTATGATATTCGTGGCCTCAATAATACGGATACATTAAGATATGTTGTTTTTCAAAAGACTAATGGAGATAAAATCGTCAGAACGTATGAATGTACAAAGAAACCACTTCTTATCGACGAAGTGAAAGTAGATCATGTTCATGGTATTATTGATTGTGGTTTTGGAAACCTTGATCTTCTTTTGATGGAATATGAAGGACAAATGTTTTTCAGACATATTATTCATAAGAAACCTGAAGATCCATTTCAAATTGAACAACATAATCTCGAAAAGATTAATTCGTCGAAAAACAAATCGTCGAGTCTTACATCTATGCCTTTAGTCAATGATCCTAATAAAAGGATCATTGTTGATCTTGTTGGAAATGTGTTTAAAAACCCATTCTGTCGCTACATTGAAGAATGTTACATGTGGATTGATCAAGGCGATGTGTGTCTTAGTACTGATTTTGAAGATAAGAATGATAAGACAAAGCAAAAGAAGAAAGGTAAGAAGAAGGAAACTGAAAATGACACTGTTATTAAATCTGTTCTAAAATCATTTTATGATGATAACTACATGGATGTGAGTGAAAAAGCACTGCTTGACAAACAAAATGATCAGTCAACACATGAAAATTTTATGAAGAATAACATTGACGATTATATTGGGATATTCGAACATATTGGGGTTGATAAAAAAACGACGAATAAAAATAAACATTATTCTGATGAGGAAAGACCAAAAGGAAAAAAACAATCAAGAATACGAGATGATTCTGATTCAGAATCTGAGCAAGAAGCAAGAATACGAGATGATTCTGATTCAGAATCTGAGCAAGAAGAACCGAAGAAACCACGAAAGAAAAATAAAGCTAAAAAGTGTGATAGTGACAGTGATAGTGACACTAAAAGGGAAGCACCAAAGAAGAAAGGTGGAAAAGTTCCTGTTCAAAAATCTGAAGAAAAGATAAAATTTGAAGAACAATTTCGGAGTTTTTTGCGTGGTTTAAATGAAACAAATCAAAAAATGATCAATTCAACCATCGCCCGTGCATGGCATGAATACAAAAAAGGACCTATGACATGGAGTAATTATTTGTATGATTTTGATTATTTGGGATTTCTTGATGTTTTTGATTTGTCATCTGGTAATCCTATTGTCGTAGAAGAAACAACAGAAGAACTTGGTGATAAAATTCTCCAAACAATGAAAAAAATGAAATATCGACGGATATCAAATCCAAAGTATATTTTTACCGATGTTTATCAAGGTGATAACAATATTTGTGCTATTACATCAAATGGTGAGATATTTGTTATTCGTGACAATGAATGTCGATTGGTGAGAACATTGAAAACATCTCTTCACAACAACGAAATCTATAAGAGTTTTAATCCAAATTCGGGTAAATGTAATATTGAGTGTGATATTGCCATGACAGTACCAATGTTTGTCGTCTCGTATGGTTCACATCCTTACTCTAATATTAATTTGTCAATCCATGATCTTGAAAAAGCAATTGCATCAGGTAGTGGACCATTGAGAGACAGCCTGACGCGATTCGCTGATCATTTCGAATCACATTATTTGATCGAAAAAGATGGTCATATGAAGTTCAATTTTGATCAGAATATACCAGATGCCGAGAAAACAGATTTATATTGGTTTTATTTGGCAAAGATGTACAAGTATTCTATTCATCATACTAATAAGAATTTATTGAAAATGCCAATTGATTTCATTTATTGTTATGCCAAAATGTATCATTGCATGGATGAAATGATGTATATATGGGAATATTATTATCCTGAATCATTTAATAATTATTTGAGTGATCCCAAAGGATACTATGATGGTAAATCATTAGAAGAAATTATTTGTGAAATGTTTGATATTGACATGAAAATTGATTCGCGTATGACTATTTTCTGTAAGACAGTGCTGAATAGTATACCAAAGGAAAAGGATTTTACATTTTTCGATCTCTTTTTATTTTTCTGTGGTGAAAAGGAGAAACAAGTTATGTTGTCACGAAACAATTTCAAAACGGAAAGTAAGAAATTCGAACCATTGATTAATTATTTTATTGGTCTCGATGCTAGTTCTCAAAGACAACTATTGAAAAATTGGACCGGTTATCGACACATTGGTGAGGATAATGAATTAAATATGGTTGCCAGAAATTACATTAAATTCTCAATGTGTAGCCAGACACTGATGATAACTGATTCGTTTTTGGAAGATCCAGTCAATTGGTCACTTCTCTTGGTTGATGATGGTGTTATTAGTGATCGTTTAGATGACCACAATGACCGTGATAATTCGAGAGTGAGTCGCCAAATCATTAGTGTAACAATGCAAAGCAATAACAGAGACATAATTTCAGATCATAATACAGAAGAAGAGGAGGTAGAGACTGACTAAGACGAATAATTTTTTTCATAACATTAGTTATGAAAAAAATATATCGCGAAAAAGTTGAAATTGTTCCATTTACAATTTGTTTCTCTCGACAGAATGTCTCGTGAAAAAGTTGAAATTGTTCCATTTACAATTTGTTTCTCTCGACAAAATGTCTCGTGAAAAAATTGAAATTGTTCTATTTACAATTTGTTTCTCTCGACAGAATGTCTCGCGAAAAAGTTGATTAAAACATATTTACAATGAATAGTAACTTTAATGCCGTACTATAGTCTAAAACATGAAATAATTATTTATGATGATTTGAGTTATAAGAAGGTGTTCTTTGCTCGTAATTTAGATCAGAAATTACGTCATTTTATTATTGATCATTGTATTTCACTTTCATTCCACGAAACAATCTTGTTTTTGAAGACGTATGATGTCCAAACAGATCTTACAAAAATCTTCCTTTTTCACAAGAAGTCAATCCAATTTGAATTAGTCTATCAATGTACTCTTTTACAAAACAAATCTATTTTTGGTATGCCACCTTTCAATCTGACGTGGACTGACGACAATAATGATACTTATTATTTGAGTGATGACACTGATGGATATCGTATTCCTAATACAGTTATTCAGGATTTTGGAAAATTAGATCAATCAAACATGAAATTAATCAAATTCAAAATTCCAAAAAATGCCATTTCACTCAAAACAAATACTGAATTGGCCTACATTTTTGGTGATGTCATCCATTATCTTCTTCTCAATATGATTGTTATGATTGATGTCAGTGATATAAACGAGAATGATAAAATTGTTGGTTTTTATTCCAATCGTTTTGGTACTTTCCAAGATTATTTTGGTGGAGCAATCTTCGAAAATGATCATTTTCTTCCTTATCAAGTGCAAGATATCTGGATGCATTATCTTGTTATTAAAAAAGAATCTGGTCTGATAATCGTCAAGACATATGACTGGCATAATAATTTTCTCGATGAAGTCGTGGTTGACAAGGTTTATAATGTCGTTAATATCGAATCCAAATATCCATTCTTACTGATGGAATATCAGAATCAATTGTTCTTTCGTCATATTAGAATAGTGGATAATTGTCCAATTGTTAGTCAATGTAATATTCCTCATCGGTGTGAGAATGTTAACAAATACAGTATGTATATTCATGTTGATGATCATATTATTGATGTTCTTGGTCATGCATTTGATCGTAATATGAATTCTGATGTTGTCGGCAAAATGATTTGCTGGATTAATAATGGTGAGATTTGTTGTCTTGGTCCAATTATTAATAAGAAAACGAAGAGTGAAATTTCATTGTCTTTTGAAACAAAATCGTTTTATGATGATAATTATATTGGTAATGGGGAGATTGAAAAAGTGTATGGTGATAATTCGATTAGTTATGTTAAATACCGAAAGACGACGAGTGCATTGACTTACTATTTTGATGATGTTTTTTTCAATACTAAAGAACGTGCATTTTGTGCCTTGACATCAATGGGTGATTTATTTGTTGTCGGTAAATCAGTCCATTTACTTCATTATTTTGCATATTTGAATCATTTTGACAGAACAAAGAAAATGAATAAATTCAAGCCTCAAACACCATTGAAGACTCATATTGATTGTGATGTGACAATGACTATTCCGATGTTTGTCATTGCATTAGGAGCCCAACTTTACTGTCATCTTGAACTATCTATTGTCGATTCGAATAAAGTTATTGCAATCGGTCCATCTCTTTTAGATGATAGAATAACACGTTTCTTCGATTATTTCGAGAAGAATTATTTGGATGAAAATGGCAAATTCAAAATTGGAGATACTGACGGACATCAGGATTCAGAACTGTACTGGTATTATCTTGGGAAAACATTTCGTTATTGTTTTTCTTATCTTGGTCATATACCTTTTGTTTTGCCATATGATGTTCTTTATTGTTATGCATTGAAGAATAAAAAGATTGATGATTTGTCATATGTCTGGAGTTATAAAGATGATGAATCATTGAAATCTTATTTGACTGATCCTGAGAAATACTACGAAGGGAAATCATTTCAGAAGATTATCTGTGAATATCTTGGTGTGGAAGAAAAATCCATAGCGCATGTCACGAAATTCTGCGATGCATTGTTTAATAGTCTTGATCTTAGTATTGCACATTGTTTCCATTTATTCTGTGATATAAAAGAAGAACAGGTTCTTCTAACGAAAGAACATTTTACAGATTCATCAAATATGATGTTTCCTGACATTATCTTTTATTTTATTGGATTGGATGAAAAAAATCAACAACAATTACTGAAGAATTGGACTGGATCGAAATATGTGAAAAAACCACTCTTGGAAATTTCGAAATCGAAAATCATTAAATTTAATATGTGTGCTAATACACTTAACATTACTGAAGAATTTTATGAACAACCAGCATACTGGGGTAGTCTACTTATTGATGATGACGATATTCGTGATTTTGATCATACAATTACAAACTCACCATTACAAACACCAGGTACAATGTGGAGATCTCGATCTGTTTCTCCAATTTATGAAAGACCGTATAGTACACAATATACTCTAAGGGATTTTTCACCACCGCCTCTTCAAAGATCAGTATCACCATCGTTAGAACGATATCGTCCAGTTGGTCGTGCTGTTCATAGAGAAAGATCAAGTTCAGTATCTTCAACACAATCTGAATAATCTGTTGAAGTAGTTGATTAAATTTAATTATTTATTTATCGATAGATAATTAAATGGATAATAGTGATATAGATGCCGTCAATCAATTTGTTAATTTTGAGGTTAATGGTCGTATTTTCCCTCATTGGATTATGAAAAATTTCGCCAAATATCAATTACCCAAAATTATTTATGATCCTTCAGTTGATCCCTGTGATATCAAACATAAAAAAGAACTGTACTTATATCAGGAATTTGTCGGTAAATATATCGGACCAAAAACCCCTTACAATTCTATTTTACTGTATCATGGTCTTGGATCTGGTAAAACAATTATCTCCATCAATATCATTAATCTCATTTACGAATATGACCCAAGTGTCAATTACATCATTCTCATTAAAGCTTCACTCAAAGATGATCCTTGGTTGAAAGATTTAAAAATATGGTTAGGACATGATCCCAGTGAAACCAATACTGATTTTACCAAGAGGAAGAGATATCAGACCATTCATTTTGTTCATTATGATAATCCGTTTGCTGATAAGGCATTTATTGAATTAATGAAAGTAGTTGATCGGTCTAAAAGAACGGTTTACTTTGTGGAAGAATCCCATAATTTCATTCGGAATGTTTACTCGAATATTAATAGCAAGAAAGGTAAAAGAGCCCAAGTTATTTATGATTTTATTCTCAAAGATCGTCAGGAAAATACCAATAATATGCTCATTCTCATTTCAGGTACTCCAGTTGTTAATCGACCCTTTGAACTAAGTCTGTTGTTCAATTGGCTAAGACCTGGTACTTTTCCTTCATCAGAAATGGATTTTAATCGGTTGTTCATTACTGGTGTTAACTACCCCATTCTGAATAATGAAATGAAAAATTATTTTCAGAGAAGGATCATTGGATTAGTTTCTTATTATGTTGGTTCGAATAGTCAATTGTATGCTCGACGTGAAGATTTCAATATTAACTTGATTATGTCTGATTATCAATATCGTGCTTATTTGTTCTTTCAAAAAGAAGAACTCCTCAGTGTCGAAAAAGCCAAGTCATTCGGTAAAACATCACAACTTTATCGCACGTATACTCGCCAAGCATGTAATTTCGTTTTCCCAACAGCAACTTCGAAAATAACAGCAGAATTACGTCCACGACCTGGTAAATTTAAGACTGCAACTCGTGGTGGTAATGATAATGATGATCCTGATAGACATCAAGATACCTCATTTTATGAGGATCTTGTTGGTGGTGCTGAGTTACCTTTGAACCTTTTAGATAAATTGGATCAGATTGACAAAGGGAAGAATGATGTAGAACTTGATGATGCTGAGAGGAAATTGTTTGATGAGTACAAAACGGCGATTGAATTATTTATTACCAAAACAGGTGAGTATTTTACTGAGATGAAGAACAAGAAAGGCAAGAGATCAATTTATGATGATTTGAATGATTTTAAGAATCATAAGGAGAAATATCATGATAACTTTGTTGATTACTGGATTATGAAGGAGAGTGTGTCAGATTTAGTCGATGAGCTTTATAATTGTTCGCCGAAAATGACGGCTATTTTGTTTAATGTTTGGGTATCTCCTGGTAAGATTCTGATTTATTCTAATTATGTTTTGGTAGAAGGTTTGAGAATGATGAAGATTTATCTTGATTTGATTGATTTCAAACCATATATGAGTGCATCGAAATTTAAGGGTTATTGTGAATATCATGGTGGAGTGTCAATGGATGAGAGGAATTTAGTGAGACAGAGGTTTAATGGTACTGATAATGTTTTAGGTGAGAAATGTCTGATTATTTTGTTATCGCCATCAGGTGTTGAGGGATTGAATTTGTTGAATATTAGGCAAGAGCATATTATGGAAGATCATTGGAATGAAGTGAGGATTCAGCAAATTATTGGTCGAGGTATTCGTAATTGTTCTCATCAAGAGTTGTCAATTGAAGAAAGGACCATTAAAGTGTTTCGGTATAATGTTATTAAACCGGAGAGATTTGAGGGTGATCGGATTCCTTATACGACGGATGAGTACATTGGGGACAATGCCCGTGCGATTAATAATTTGAATATGTCGTTTTTGAATCCGATGAAGGAGATTGCAGTTGATTGTCAGTTGTTTAAGAATCATAATCAGGTCAATGAGACATATCCTTGTTTTAAATTTCCCGAAGAAGTGTTCCAAGGTAAAAATGTCGGTCCTGCCTATGTTGCTGATATGAAAGATGACATGAAAAACTCTATTGGATTGAATGCTAAAAACGCACGCGTTGAAAGAGTAAAAGTTATTTATATTAATGCTGTTATTCAATCGGGAGAGAAACAATCACCGAGTAAGGAATATTTGTTATATAAGGAAACAGGTATGTGTTATGATGTGAATTTACATTATCCTGTTGGACGAGTAAAATATACTGATGGTATTCCGAACAAACTGAATAAAGATACTTATGTTATTAGTGATCAAATACAAATTCCGATTTACCACCCATGAAGATGGGGGGTTTCCAATGTCTATTTAGAAACCACCCATGATCATCCGTGAACAGAGGAGGTTTTTAATGTCGTTTAAGTAATAATGGTGACAAAGGGAACAATCTTGGCAACAACTTTTACAATTTTTGCTATTTGTGCTTTGCAATGGTTAATGACAGATATTGTTTTATCAAGTATTTTATTGGTTTTGAAGATAGTGGCAAATATTTTATTGAGTATAATTGATATTTTCCCGAAAATAGGATATGATATCAAGCAATTGGGATTGGGTTTTAATTTTGGATTTTTGTTGTTCTCGGTGTATTGTCATTTTTGGAAAATTAATCCGACAATGACAATCTTTATTTTTATGGCAAAGGTTTATGTTAAGATGTATAATTTGCTGACTCAGTATTTTACTGTTTTGAAACCACTACCTGAAACAGTCGAACTAGAGAAAAATATACCTGTTAAAACACTGATTGAATTTTATGATGGAGAAAGTAATATTATTAATAGTGTTTTGTTGAACTCGGATGATGTTATTGCAGAATTGAAAACCAATGATCCTATAGCAATGTTGGATACCATTTCAAAAGCTATTTCAGATAGTGATAAGAAGATTGATTAAAAATAACTGTGATTGCAATTATTTTTAATTTTTAGACAATTACCTGGACGACTATTGGACGACTATTGGACGACTATTGGAAGACTATTGGACGACTATTGGACGACTATTGGACGACTATTGGACGACTATTGGACGACTATTGGACGACTATTGGACGACTATTGGACGACTATTAGACGACTATTTAGATGATGATAACTTAATTAACATCTTGTTTTATTGCTCGTCTAATATCGTGAATGTAAATAGATTGTCACTTTACAATTATTATTAAAATAAAATTATAAAACGCATCAATAAGATATTAGACAATTAAAAGTCAAGCAATTATCAAGATATTAATTAAGTCATTGCCATCATAATTGTCGTCCTGGTTGTCGTCCTGGTTGTCGTCTTGGTTGTCGTCCGGTTGTCGTCCTGGTTGTCGTCTTGGTTGTCGTCTTGGTTGTCGTCTCGGTGATTGTCTAAGTAATTGAGCCTTGAAAAATTTGATATTCAAATCGTCAATAAGTAGTATAGGTATATAAATAGTAATGTCGATGATTTTGTTTAATAATATTTTTATGAAATATTATGATGGTGATGTTGATATTGCACGTCATTATGACAAAATATCACGTCTTCTACTTGTTGGACGTAATGTTCACGAGGGTGTCAAGAGATTGTTAAAAAGGAAAAATTGTGATTTACAAAATGTTAGTAGTGAAGTTTGTCATTATTATTTTGCTCGAGATAAGTATTACAAATATTTACAAAAACACAAATTACTTGATAGTCTATTAGCCATGTGCTATGACATGGATATTCCACTAGTGAATTGTTTAACAAAACGGTTCAAATGGATAACAGGTCAAGATGTTTGTTTATTAGATCTAATGACTATTGAAATGATCCCAAAATGGCGATCTGTTCTGGTAAAAATTCCAGAACATAAACTACCAAAGATCCTCTTGTACAATATGCATCCAGAGATCTCTCTCATGATTAATATCGAAAATATTGATCATGAATTCTATAAAACTGAAGATGTCACCCTAAAACGACTCCACAATATTTTAGGAGGACTCGATTTAATTCTCAGAGAAAGAATCTGTAACTATGCTTATGATATTAACAAGGAATATTTCCCTCTCAAGAAAAGACGTCTGGCATTTTTCAGGCATTTCTATTAAGAAAATACCTTTTTATTCATATGAGCTTCGACTACCCCAACTCTAAAATGAAAATGATTTTGGAATCTTCTGTTCATAGGATGACAAATATTGTGTTTTACACAGTCAATGTCTATTTCTTCTTCGATTATTGTTGTTGGATCATCTGGATCACCTTCATCATAGGGAATACAACGGCATGTTCTTCCCAAATCCTTACATGATGAGTTCATTCCACCAACACGTAAATCTTCACCATATTCATTTTGGAGAGAAATTGTTAGTTTGTCAATTTTGGCTAGTTGGTCTTTAGGGAAGATTCTAATTCCGTTTGAAGACCAAGTTGTATAGTGAGTTTTGTTAATAACTTTATCGTTGTACATAACAGCAAATGAGTTCATCAGAGCATCATTTGTCGAATACCGGTTAGTCCGATTTTCATATTCTTTTATATTTAAAAGGACATAAAGATTCTCGGTTAATGTATGATCCATATCAACATCATCAAAAATAGGTAAAATAGCATTTTCAAGGACAATATATCTGACATTCGTAAAACTTTGTTGGATAACAGGACCAGGAGTTCTGTCAGAATGTCTCGCCAAATTATCCAAGGGTGAAAAGATAACTTTGTATTTAAATGGGTTAGGATAGACCAATGGATTACGATCTTTGCTATCAATCTGAACATGGTATTCAGTGATTTCTTCATTCAAAAGAATATTTTCAAGATTGTTATCCATGAGATCACCTCGGTTACGAAATTGATGATTGTCAAACATGGCTTTTGGTTGTGAACCATTAAAAGGAATATTAGGTAAAGGTGCATAGGCACCATGATTACCATTAAATGAGGTATATGCTTGACTATTAAAATTGACTGGTAACATTTTTTGTTGATTAGTATAGTATTCTCGTGATTGAAGTGATGCATCCATTTATATATCAGTGATGTTAAAATACGATTACACTTTGTTTCTTTCGACTTGACCAAAGGTTACTCCGTCTCCAGAAAAAATTGATTTCACGATTCATACTAATATAATTAATATGACTATCATTTCATCAATATCATTTGTTGGTACTGCTAATAGTACTTCATTGGTAGGATATTTTTATGAATTAAAAAGTTTCAGACAATACAGACTGAATATGGATAATTATTGGTACTCCAACAAAGATCAGGAAATTCTTGACACGTATGGATTTGATAAATTGAGATCTGCTTTAATTAAATTAGCAAAGAACAATTGTCATGCAGAAAAATCAACCTTTTTCATTACTTGTTTATTTGAGGATACTGTATTTACCTTGTATGATTATAAAGATGATGAATCAATTCATGTCGGAGGAATGCAGGATCGAAAAACAAAGGATTTGCTTCCGAAATTTATGAAGGAACTGGAAAATTTACTTCTTGATGAACTGACAAAACATTCTTATTAAAAAATTTGAATTTTCGATACATTAAAATTGCAATTTATTCCTTATCGACATACTGTCTCATGGAAAATTTGAATTTCTCATGACATCAAAATTGCAATTTATTCCTTATCGACATACTGTCTCACGGAAAAATTGAATTTCTCATGACATCAAAATTGCAATTTATTCCTTATCGACATACTGTCTCACGGAAAAATTGATTTTATTATTTCAATAAATAGTAAAATCAAATGGATACTCTATCGTACGAATTACTGGTTGATATATTCAAGTTTGTCAAACATAAATCACAATTTTTGTCAAATAAATTATTGTGTCACATATCGATATTTTTCAATCATCAATTTATTATCGAGAGTATCAAATTAAATAATGATACAAAATTGATAACGGCTGATGCAGGTCATAAAGGTTTAAATTATAAACATACATCATTTATTTATGATGCAATCAGTGTTCCTAAAAATAATAAAATCAAATATCTTCGATTTTCACCTACGTTTAATGATTATATTGATGATTTGAATGATGATATTGTGTATTTAAATTTGAATCACATGAACAAGACGATTACTAAATTACCATCGAAATTAAAAAAGTTACTTATTGGTGATTACTTTAATGCAGAAATCAAAGAATTCCCAAAATACTTAAATTATCTTGTTATTGGTAACAGATGCAAAAATAATCTACCTGAATGGCCCATGTTTTTGACTCACCTTACCATTCCATATGATTATCCATTTAAAATCGAAAAATGGCCCATGTTTCTATCACATTTGGTATTAGGAAGAAATTACAATGGAGTATTTGAAACATGGCCAACACATTTGACACATTTAGTTATTTTAGATAAATGTTTGGCACGTAATAAACAATTACCGGATAGTTTAAAATTTTTAAAAATCATACATTTACCTTTCCGATATGAATGTAGGGTAAAGATTGTCATTCCGAAACAATTGTCATATTTACAGTACAATACTGGAAGTCATATTTGTCCTGATAACTTATCAACAATCGAAAAAATATCGTTTGAAGATAGTGTTTTTGATGGATCACTACTATTTGCATCACAAGCCCTCATTCACACATCAATTAAAAGTTTGAATCTCAATGTATCACGTGATGTTATTAGTGGAGATGTTTTGCATTTTATGAATAACTTAAATGATGATTGTTTTCCCTCATTGTTACATTTAAAAATTAGAATTCAAACAGGAAATCTTACTTGGTTGCCGAAAAATTTGATACATTTGACATTCATAAACGAAAAATATTTTGATGAAATTCCAGAAATAACATGTTTACATCAAAGCAAATTAATATTTTTGAATATGACAAATATTTATGAAAATATGGTTTTACCCTCATCATTAACACATTTTCGAGCCAAAGAAATTACATTTTGTCGTTATACGAATTATCCACCATCATTGATATTTTTAGACGTAAAGTATCTGAATGAGCTTCCAATCAATAAATTAAAGTATTTGTGTTTCCAATTTTCAGTCGATTATGAAAGAACAGATTTACAATTTCCCAAGTCTTTAATTTACTTCAAAGGTCCAAAAAGATTTTATGATAAAGTTCCAGTTACTGTCAAAACAGTTGTTATAATATAAAAAATTGAGTTGATCCAATTACCAAAGTCTACTACAGATTACTACGTCTACCAATTGTTTCTGTCGACATGGATGCACACTTTTACTCCGTCTATAGTGTAAAAAATTTGATTTTACTATTAAATTAATAATAAAATCAAATGAATATATTACCATATGAATTACTTGTTGATGTATTTCATCACCTAAAAGAAAAGAGGATACCTTATGACGTAACAAAATTTATGAAAATAATCAAATTATTTTTGAAGTGTAACACAGAAATTATTTTCCATGGTCAATACTATGAGTATATTAATTTGAGACATCTTAACGTTATTGGTGCTGATCTCAGACTTGATTTTGTTAAATCAAATACTCAAGTTAATATGGAATATTTGGAATCAGATAAATTATTGTATTTGAAATTAAATACAAATCGATCTCAAATATCCCATTCTGGACAAATTCACAAGCTTGTTCCAAATCTTAAATATCTCAACACCAATTTTAATATGAATAACAATTACCCCAAAAATTTAAAAATTTTAACCATGAAGAATGATTGTATTATACAGAATACGGTTATTAATCTTAAATTACAAATTAAAGACAATGTCAGATTACCATCATATTTAAAATATTTAAACACTGGGTTAACGACTAAATTGGATTTTATGCGTCAAACAATTGTAACATTAATTATTAATAAAAGTTACCAATCAGAGATTAATATTTGGCCATGTGGTCTGAAAAAATTAAAAATTAATAACAAATATGAATACATCATTCGTAATTTACCTGATACCATTTCGAAATTAATCTTGTCAAATGAATTTAAAGGTCAAGTAACAGATTGGCCGAAACAATTAACACATTTGATTGTCAATAAAAGGGTCTTTTTGCAAACAAAAACGCCTATTAAATTAATTTTTTTTGGAATTAATGGAATTGATGATTCAGGTGCATTATTACGATACTATCCTGAAAATGTCATTCAGATGGTATTGAAAACAAATGTCCGAGTTTATTGTCAAATACCATTATCAGTAACAAAACTCACAATTAGTGAAGATTACGTCATGAATAATAAAATATTGAATTTACATCAACTGAAGTTAACACATCTGATCATTTGTGATACAGGATATTACGAAAATAATTTGTCAATGATTAATTCTATGACAACATTAACACATTTATCAATTATCATATCATGTGATATTCCACAATTACCGATTAATTTGACTCATTTGAAATGCAATAATTTCGATCAGACACATGTTTATCATATTACCTGCTTAGATGAAACGAAATTGATTTATCTCGACATTATGAAAACAAGATTGTTACCTGCAACTCTAAAAAATCTGAAAGTTGGATATTATTATAATGCGACATTGCCTGAAAGTCTGGAAAAATTATGGATACGAATTGAGCATCATGTTTTATATTTACCACAACGATTGACTCATTTTGTTTACACAGAAACTTTTGGCACTGAAATACCAAAATTACCAGATTCACTAATCTACGTGAAAATATTACATGAATATTATAGTCATATACCTAAATCAGTCAAGTTTGCTGTTTTGATTGGAAAAATTTGATTTATGAAAGTCAGAAAGCTGGTTTTAGTTTTAATTTTCCTAATAGTATAATAATCACCAAACAACATTATTTTTATACAATTGAAATCAATAGTGATATGATGATTGATTCAATCAATGGTGAGTGATATGATAAATTATAGTTGGACAAATTTGAGAAAAAAATTGAATTTTCGATACCTCAAAATTTTCACGAGACTGAAAGTCGATTGAAATATTTTGTTTTCAAATTGCAATTTATTTCTTTCAAACCTATCGGTTATCAAGAAAAAATTGAATTTTCGATACTTCAAATTGCAATTTATTTCTTTCAAACCTATCGGTTATCAAGAAAAAATTGATTTTTTTGTTTAATAGAACAGAAAAATCAAAATGGAATGTGGTACAGAAGACATCATATTTCAAATCTACGAAAAACTACCAGAATTTACTGATGATGATTCAATTTTTGATCCAGACTATGACTGGTCAAATGTTAGTTTATCAACAACAAATCTCGAATGTCATATCATTTTGAAAATTCTCAAAGACGAAAATTATGACGATTTATTATTTAATTGGATTATAAATTCATCTACTGATACTAGATTATTAAATTGTGATTTCAATGAAAGAATGATTAGCAAAAATATTGATCGTGTCTTAAAAAAAGTTCCAACAAAAATGACTTGGTATGCATTTTCTTCATTGTTACATTTATTAGAAGAACAACACATTCCAGAAATATTTAAATTTTTACATTACAATGAAGATCATATTGATTCTACTTTTAGATGGTCAATTGAATATTTACCGAATTTTTATTTTCAGTTATCAGAAAGATATAGTTATGATCCATTCGATGTCTTTCTGGAACATGAAAAAAGAGAAATGATCAAAATAAAACCTGAACAGTTAGCATCATGTGTACGAAGTAATCCAAAGCACGCAGTCAACATTCTGGACGGTGTTTGTCAATTTTTCTATAAAATACCACTTGAATATCGTCAATTATGTATTAATATGATTAAGTATTTTTCTAGCGATGCTGATATCCGTTTTTTTATTACTATTTTAACAACACGAGTTAATAAAATTGATATGATTGAAAATTTTGAAGAAGAAATTGACTTACTCTTAAATAATGAATATCATAAGGATGATCTTACTGATGCTGATGAGTCAGAGTTTGATGTTTACGAAGACGGTTATTTAGACACAAAAACACTTTTCATCGATGATGCAATTGCTCATCATAATACTGATTTACTGGATTTCGTTCTGATGAAACATCCTGAGATAGAATATTTCATTCAATGGAGAATTTTGCATCGTTTCAATTCTATTTTTCTGGACAAATATTTTAAAATGGGATTAACACAAGATATCATTGATGAAATTATGAAAGAAAAAATTGATTAATCTATTTATGAAATAAATTAATCAAATGAATACATTACCTCATGAATTACTCGTCGATGTCTTAAAACATGTCGATACTGAAGAAATTGCATTGTTAACAAAAACATTATTTATTGCATCGCAATTTATTGTTAGACAACGATTTATTTGTAATTATCTTAATACAGATGTTCCGAAGAATACCATAGCAATGACTAAACATAAATATGATGACGAAGATTTGCCTGATAAATTAATGTATTTAAATATTTGTAATTTTTTAGAGTACGATGACGATAAATTTTATAGTTATTTGCCAAGAAATTTGAAATATTTATCTGGTCGTATTGGTTTTATCATTGGTCCTGAGCCAACAAAATTAACAGATTTAGAAATGAAACATGATATTTGGAATTACGCAAATGTTGAAATCCCACAAACGGTCACAAGATTAAGATTTTCATATGATCTATATAACATTCCGAAAATCCCTTCAAGTGTCAAATACCTAAAAATTGGGAACATCAATGACGATCCATTTGTTGGATTTCCTATCTCGTTAACACATCTCGTTTTACGTGAAGACTTTAATGCTAATATTAATGTTTGGCCAAATTTACTCTATTATCTCAAGATTAAAGGAAGATATTTTAAAAAGATTTCACAATGGCCATATTTCTTGACTTATTTGGAAGTTTGTCATCATGAATCAATACATGATATTAAGTGTTGGCCAATTCATTTGACACATTTATCAATATCAATTGAAAATGATTCTTGTGATAAATGTGGTCACAAGAATTTGCCAACAACTCTAACAAATCTTATTGCTTACCGCGCACAATCGATAAAAATGGAGAAATTACCGCATCTAAATGAATTATCATTAAGATATCTTTGTAATTTAGCACATAATTGGAAATTACCAACATCCATAAAAAAGTTGTCATTACGAAGTGCATATGTTCACGATGGTATTGACACAAAAATACTTGATCAGATTCTAGATTTGCGATTGACACATTTATGTTTGCCTGAAACAAGTCATCCTGGTACTACCGCAATTATCAAAAAATGGGTTAATAAATTCGATCAAAATACGTTATTAACACTGACACATCTTTCGATTACCGATGAAAATGATTATAATCTTAAATTTCTACCATTAAATATCACACATCTCATTTGGTGGAATTATTATCAAAGTGAACAGAATAGCAATATGCATGATTTGAAATTAGTGTGGTTAGAAATAGGTGGATTAGATGAAAATGACGTTCTGCCTAAAACACTGATTTATTTAATAATACTGAATTGTAATGTGTTACCCATATTTCCAAAAAGTCTGAAATGTTTAGATTTGCGACATTATATTGGTGATGTTTTGTCATTACCAAAATTGACACATCTCAAATTAGATAAGACAGTTAATGAAGTTGTTTTTCCATCATCATTGGTTTATCTCAGAATACAACAAAAAATGAAGAACACAGTACCAAAACATATCAAATTAGTTGTTCTTTTTTGATTGTTCACCTAATAATTGACTGATATCTTATGATGTTTTATAATGACTATAACGTGACGTGTGATTCATAATCGCCGCGGACGCTGGCAATTAGGCTGGATCCTTCAGCATAATCATATTAGTCAAATGACAAATAATGACATTCATAAAAATTTGATTAATCTATTTCCATAAATACATTAATCAAATGGATACTTTACCTCATGAATTACTTGTTGATATTTATCGATTGATTAATAACAAGGATATTTTTACGACTGGTAAAATGACATCTCTTATTTCACGCTTTATGTTACACCAAAGTATTTTTATGCGGACATTACCAGAAAATCTTCCAAAAAATACCATTGCTTTATCCATTATTTCAGAAATGAATAATGATGTAAAATTACCAAAACAGTTAAAATATCTCGATTTTATTCCAAACGGCGCGATCAATTGTATTATTCCAAAAAATATATTCACTTTATTTGAACATGGTAATGATAGTATTGAAGATCAATTTCAACAATTTCCAAAACTGATTAAATTTTCCACCGAAAACGAAAATATTACTTCATTTCCAAAAACTATTCTTCATTTAAAAATTCCGGCTGTCAGTTGCAATTGTCGTAAAATAGAATATCCTCCACATCTCAAATATCTCACATGTGGTTCATGTTCAAATTGTCATATGATACCAACACGATTACCAACAACAATTTCACACTTGAAACTCAATTCTTATTTCAATCAAGAAGTATTTGACTGGCCTCAATTTATCATCAATTTACAATTTACTATCGATTACGATTACAATATTGATCAATTTCCACCTTTCTTGACATATTTATCAACTTCCCTCGATAACTATAAAAAAATAAAATCATTACCCATCCATTTAACACATTTGACAATAAAAGGACACTTTCGTTTTGGAAAGATTTATACGATTGAAAACATACCAAAAACCATAAAAAATTTTAAAATGAGGACATGTTACAAAACACAAATCAATCACCTACCAAATTTAACAACATTAATTATAGAACAAGATATTTCTAATATTTCTAAATTACCATCTTCGGTGAAAAAATTATCACTTGAATATGTCACAAGTCTAAATGCCGATTTTTTGATTTCTGTTTCAAAATCATCGATCACACATCTTTCAATACCACATGATTCTCAAATTATCATGAAAATAGTATTCGATCAATTTCCGTCAATGAAGACATTGACTTATTTGAAAATTTATTACAATGATCTTTATATTAAGCAATTACCACCAAATCTAACACATATTCTCTCTAATCGTTTCTGTAATAAATACGACATAGAATCATCTAAAATAACACATATGGATGTCGATGATCATAATAGAAAATTTCCATCAACATTAATTTATTTGACTCTTCGTCATAGAAGTTTTGTTCATGAATTAGCTCCTTTTCCAAGTGGATTAAAATATTTGAAATTCATACATGGTTACCACCTTGAATCATTACCATCGTTACCCAATTTAACACATTTGACAATCATTAACATTGACAATATCAGTTTCGAATTTCCTAAATCTCTTATTCATTTAAAAATTTCTATTAAACATATCGATAAGGTACCAAAACATATTAAATTAGTGATATTTGTCTCGTAAAAAATTTTGATAGACGACATCTAAAAAATTTGATTAATTTATTTCCGTAAATACAATAATCAAATGGAAATATTACCTTATGAATTACTAGTCAATGCTCTTAAATATACGTCAAAAATATCTCTTTTATTCAAATCATCAAAAATATTAAAACACTGTGTATCTTTCTTAGATCATCAAGTGATCATTCTTAAAAATTTTGATTTTCGTGATAATTGGGATCGTTTTAATGTTATTGCTGTTAAAAATGATAAACATAAAAAAATTACGATCAGGAAAAATGGTACAATCAAAAATATGCCGAAAAGTCTTCTTTATTTACATGTTGGACATCCATTAAATAAAGATTTTAAACTGCAAATAATATCATTACCAAATAATCTAAAATATTTATTTTTGGACAATTATATCATAAATACTGTCCCATATGGTGTGACACATTATATTTGTGACAACTACATTTATAATGGTTGGGATTTACCATCTTTACCACAATTTTCAGAAACAGTAACTCATTTAAATACATGTTTTTATGACCATAATATTAAAAAATTAAACACGTTGACACATTTGACAATTTATGTAATTGAACCACCACCACCATTAGAATTACCTGTAAATTTAAAAAAATTAAAGATCAGTGGAAATATCACTCATCCATTAGATAAATTTCCAATTAGTTTGACACATTTAATTATTAATAGCCGTAATTGTAAATTACCAAAATGGCCGATAACTTTAATTTTTTTGAAAATGAGTCATGAATTCAAGATATTTGATTTTCCTCTATTTTTAACTTATTTAACATGTGCTAGTAAATCCATTAAAGGTCTTAAATGGCCCATTCATTTGACACATTTGCATTTATATGACATGGTATATATACGTCGTTTCCCTGAAAATTTAGAATGTTTGAACGTTGAACCATTACAATCTAGTCATTTTAATATCTTACCTTTTTGTCCTTCGATCAATATTCAAATGGGATTTGCTCATTCAACATTGAAATTGAAGAATGACATCAAAAAATTAGATTTAGGTCTTTCATTCCCCTCCTATCGTATGAATGTTATTTTAGACTCAATCAAGAAATCGAATATAACACATTTAATCATACGTGGTGACAACACAGAAAATGATGTTGTACTATGGTTAAATGATTTGCTGAATGATGATATGACGAAATTGACTCATTTAAAATTAACTGGTGAGTATAGAAGTGAAATAGATAAATTACCAAAAACAATAACACATTTAATTTTCAAAATGGGTATAGGTACTTTTACTAAATATCCACCAAAATTGAAATTTTTAAGCATAAACATTATGGATGATTACCCATCATTTTTACCTAACACACTCAAATATTTATCATGTGATAGTATTATTCGTTTTGTACTACCAAAATCACTGATATATCTTAGGACTAGGTATCGATGCTTCAATCTTATTCCGTCATTCGTTAAATTCGTTGTTTTGATCTGAAAATTTAATAGTCATAATAAATAATGACGATTAAAATAAATTGTGGAGGTACATTTTTTGAAACAACGGAAACGACATTAATGAAATCTGATTTCTTCAAATCCTTATTGACAAGATGGAAGATTGACGAAACGATCTTTTTAGATGAAGACTGTGAATATTTTCGTATCATATTGATTTATTTACGTGATAATGTTATTGAAAAAAATAAACTTGATAAAAAATTATTACAAATGAAATTTAACTACTACGTACCTTCGTTTGATAATGGTGGAAAAATTTCGCGAAAGAAAAGTAAAAAATCCATTCCGCAATGTATTATTGATGAGACTAATGTTTTCACAAAATATTATAATACCGGATTAACGTTATCAGACTATTTAGAACGTCAGACAAAGCGTACGAACCCTCTAGGATTGAAGTTATTATTATCAGGTATTAATGAACACTACGTCGAACAAAATGGTCAATACTTATCAGAGTTGATGTGGGGAAATCCAAAAACACAAGCAACACGATATGTAAATAGCGAAAATAACAAAAATAACAAAAATAACAAAATAATTATCCTTATGGAATATTTTAATAATATTATTGTCATTGAAGATATCAAAATTGGAGCATGTATTACTGTTGGTGGTAAATATCAAATTAATCGTACGCATAATACATACGAAATTCGTGAAAAAAATTGATTAAATATTATTAATAGTTATTTTCAACAAAATGACTATTATTACGATTGATTGTGGTGGGACAATATTTAAAACAACGGAATCGACATTAAGAAAATCTGATTTTTTTAATGCCATGCTTGATAGATGGAATACTGAGGATGTTATTTTTCTTGATGAAGATGACAAATACTTTCGCGTCATCTTGATTTATTTACGTAATAATGTTATTGAGAAAAATACGTTAGATTATGAGTTATTGATGATAAAATTTAAGTATTACATACCGTATGCATTTAATAATGATCATATTGATGATATTGTCGTTATTGATTCATTAATGATTATGAATAATAATATTACGCTTTTAACAAATAATTGTGCTTATGAAATGCCTTTAAATTTACAAAAGGTCGTTCATTCGAATAGTGGATATTATGTTGAATCAAGTATTGATGGTGAAGAAGATTGTTCATCAAATACAAAATTAAAAAACGTATTGTTTTCAGAAAACAATACTGAGAATTATAAAGCATATCGATTGACTAACATACTACCTTGTATAAATGCACGGAAAATTTTAATCATGGAATATTTGACAAATATTATTGTTATCGTAGATATTGAAATTGGACAAGAAACAATTGCATCCAATTTTAAAATCACAAGAACTGATCAACATTATCAAATAAACACAATTCAAACAGGTTATAAAACTTGTCAAAATATGGTTCATAAAAAATTTGATTAATCTATTTCTGTAAATACATTAATCAAATGGATACGTTACCCCATGAGTTACTTGTTGATGCTTTCAAATATACGTCAAAAATACCACTCATTTTCAAATCAACAAAAACATTAAAACATTGTGCTTACTTCTTGGATCACCAAGCAATTGTCCTTGCGAATTTTGATTTTAGTGAAAATTGGGAACGTTTTAATGTCGTTGCTGTCGTAAATAACCGACGCAAAAAAATCAAAATTAGGAAAAACGGTGCAATCAAAAATATGCCAAAAAACCTTCTTTATTTGAATTTAGGTCCACCATTTGATAATTACGATTGTAACGGACATTATAAAAAGACACCTATATTACTACCAAAGAGTGTTAAATATTTATTATTAGATGGTTATGAGCATTTAAATACTCTTTCCTCCAATGTGTCACATTTCACCACTAGCAGTAAAAATATACACCAATTACCACGATTATTAGAATCACTCACACACTTAAATATACAGTTTTTCAACAATAATGTCAAAATACCAGAAACATTGACACATTTATCAATTAGTGGTGAGGGAAGTTTTCCAATCGAATTCCCAAAAAATTTAAAAAAATTAAAAATATGCGAAGGCATCAATCCTTTATTCAATCAATTTCCAATTGGACTAACACATTTAAGTATTTACCAAAAAATGGACCTTAAATCACAAAAATGGCCAATGACTTTAATTTCCCTAAAATTAGCTCATTCTACAACGATATCAAAATTACCCATCTTTTTAACACATTTGACATGTAGTAGTGAAACTATCAAAGAATTGAAATGGCCAATTTATTTAACATATCTATTTTTACGTGATACAATACACATAACTCATTTTCCCAAAAATTTAGAATATTTGTATGTTTACTCTCCACAACCTAAACAATTTGACTTATTACCTTTTTGTCCTTCGATTAGTATTAAAACGTGTTATAATCAACCAATATTAAAACTGAAAAATAACATCCAATTTGCAACGGGAACAATTCAAAAATTAAGTTTAGATTCATCATTGTCATATTGTCGTATGAATCTCATTTTAGATTCAATCACTAAATCAGATTTGACACATTTGACGATTTATAGTGATACTATCGGTAATGATGTTGTGACATGGTTAAATAATTTGGCAGATAATGATATGATGAAATTGACTCATTTGAAATTAATGGGACGCTACGGAACAATTAATAAGTTACCACAAACAATAACGTATTTAAAATTTACAACAAGACATGGAACGATCATCAAATTACCGTCAAATTTAAAATTTTTAAACACAAATGTTGTTAATTGTCCACCAATATTACCTAAAACTCTCAAGTGTTTGTCATATAATAATATTACTGGTTTAACATTACCGAGATCTCTAAGATATATTAGAACAGAATACAAACACTTCGATCTTATTCCTGCATTTGTTAAATTTGTTGTTTTGATTTAAAAAAATTTGATTAATCTATTTTCATAAATACATTAATCAAATGGATACATTACCTTATGAATTACTTGTTGATGCTTTTAAATATACGTCAAAAATACCCCTTTTATTCGAATCAACAAAAACACTAAAATATTGTGCTTACTTCTTGGATCACCAAGCAATTATTCTAAAAAATTTTGATTTTAGTGAAAATTGGAATCACTTTAATGTTGTTGCAGTCAAAAATGACAGATATAAAAAATTAAAAATTAGGAAAAATGGTACAATTAAAAATATGCCAAAAAGACTTCTTTATTTAAATATTGGTTTTCCTTTTGATGATTACAAGTATTTTAAGAAGTCATCTATATTACCATCACGTCACGTCAAATATTTATCATTGAATGATTACAGGTGTTTAGATAATGTTTCTTCTAATGTAACGCATTATTTTCATAATAGTGAACTTATGCATCAACTACCACAATTTTCAAAATCACTAACACATTTAAATGTACTATATTGGCATGATGGCATCAAATTACCGAAATCATTGACACATTTATCAATTGATGGATATGGGCATTTTCCAATAGAATTTCCTGAAAAACTAAAAAAACTAAAAATAGGTGAGTATATCACTTGTCTTTTTGATAAATTTCCAATTGGATTAACATATTTGAATATTAACCAGAGCAGTCATTTTAAATTACCGAAATGGCCAATAACATTGATTTCTCTGAATTTGGGCCATGGGATAAAAATATCGGAATTTCCCATCTTTTTGACATATTTATCATGTGATAGTGGGTCTATCAAAGATTTGAAATGGCCAGCACATTTGACACATTTATCTTTGAGCAATATGAAACACATAACTTATTTTCCTAAAAATTTAGATTATTTGTATATTTATTCACCACGGTCATACCAATTCGATTCATTACCTCTTTGTCCTTTTATTAGTATTGAAATGGGTTATGCTGATCCAACATTAAAATTAAAAAATAATATCAAAAAATTAGATTTAGGTTCGTCATTTGCACACTGTCGGATGAATATTATTTTAGATTCCATTACGAAATTAGATTTGGTCTATTTGATAATTCATTATAATAATACCGAAAATGATGTTGTGACGTGGTTGAATAATTTAACAGATGTTGATATGACAAAATTAACTCATTTGAAATTAACGGGTTGTTACAGGAAACCAATTAATAAATTACCACAAACAATCACACATTTAATTTTCACATCAATATATGAAACAATCATCCAATTTCCATCAAATTTAAAATTTTTAAACACAAATGCTGTTAAATGTCCATCAATTCTACCTACAACTCTTCAGTATTTATCTCATAGTAATATTGTTGGTTTTGTTCTACCAAGATCATTAAGATGCATTAGAACACAATACAAACACTTTGATCTTATTCCTGCATTTGTTAAATTTGTTGTTTTGATCTAATTACCAAAAGACCGAAGGTATTACTACGTCTACCACAGGTTACAGTTTGCGTATGAGGAACGACTACTACGTCTATTATTTGTTCCTTATCGACATTCTGTCTTACAGAAAAATTGATTTTATTATTTAATTAAATAGTAAAATCAAATGGATAGTCTACCAAACGAATTACTGATTGACATCTTTAAATACCATGTTTGTGAAAAATCGACATTTAGATCAACAAAATTTTTGAGAATTGTTTCTCTATTTTTAAAACATCAGTCAGTTATCTTGAAATGTGTAATAAATGATTTTCAAGCATGCAAGATGAATGTTATTGGTGTTAATATTAAACAATTGATATCAGGATCGTATCGTGACGAACTTGCCAAACTAAAATCAAGACATCTTCAATACATTAATTTTCGATTAAACACAGCGAGTAAATTTAATCCGATTAACTTCAATCAATTAGTACCAAATTTAACATATTTCAACACTAATGTTTATTATGAAAAGGATAATCTATCAAAATTAACAACACTGGTACTAAATGAGCATATGTATTTTCTTTCTATCTTTGTACTCAACAAATATCCACCCAATCTAACATATTTAAAGATTAATAATTTTTTGTTTCCCGTTCCTCTATCAAACACGATTAAAAAATTAGTCCTTGGTAATATTTTAAAACAAGAAATTAAAATATGGCCTACACAATTAAGATATCTAAAAATTAAGAACTGGTATCAATATGACATCGATAATTTACCTGATACGATTGTGACGATTAGTTTAAGTGCTGATTTTAAAGGAACTATCAATAATTGGCCAAGTAATTTACGATATTTGTCAACTCCCATGTTACAATCATTTCATATACCAGAATCACTTATCTATTTAGCAGTATATGAAAATACATTTATTCGTGAATGTCATTTACCAAAAAGCATATCAGAATTAGTAATTGACACAAATCTATTTGATAGCCATCTTCCACCAAATATTAAAAAACTGACACTTGGTAAACATTATTGTATGAAAAATATACTACAATATATGACGTCATTAACACATCTCATTGTTAGGAATAGGAATTATTCTGACATGTTCGATATTTATAACACAATTGTCACAATGGCGTCATTGACACATTTATCAATCATCCTTAAATTTAGTATGGCACGATTACCTGAAAATTTAACACACTTAGTTTGTCATAATAGAGTTGATTCGCCATCGGTGAGAAATATTATTTACAGAATAACTTGTTTACATGAATCACAATTAACTTACCTTAAATTATCAGAATTACATCCTGATAATCAATTTCCTGAATCGCTAGTATCATTAATTATCACACCATACACTGATACATATCTCACTTTACCACCAAATTTGAAAAAATTATCAACAAACGATTCGGGTCAATTATCATTCATACCTTACGGTATGACACATGTCACATATCTTTACCGCACTGAAAAATCATCATTTTTTAAAAACCTACCAAAAACAATTGTGTATTTAAAAACACTTGTACAATATCAGGAATATATTCCAAAATTTGTGAAATTTGTCATTCTGGTGTAATTTGTTGATTTGAGCGACTACTTAGGCTATTAATCAAGAAATCGATTAGACAATTAAGCATGCTACTATTACTAAATAAATAATAACACTATATATCGATCGTCACTTTATAGTTAATATTATAATAATAATTGTAAAACGGAGAGTAAAATAATAGTCGTTAAGTTATCGCCAATGTTATCGCCAATAAAAATTGATTTTATTAATTTTTAATTATAAACATCAAATGAACACTTTACCACATGAATTACTTGTTGATGTCTTTAAACATGTTGAAGAAATATCACCGATGAGAACAAAATCATTACAATATGTCGAAAAATTAATTTTCAGAAAGCAATGTTTTGTTGTTATCAGTAATACACAAGGATTAGAATATTTGAATGTGATTGGAATTGTTCAAGATGATACTAATTCTGGTATCGATAATTTTAAGAAATTAAAATTTTTAAATATCAGAAACGACTTTGATAATCTTCATTTTAATATTAGTTTATCGAACATTCCGAAAAAATTAATTTCACTCAAATGTCCAACAAATAATTTAACGGAATTACCAATTACTTTGAAAAAATTTATTTTGACAACGAAGAAATATAATGTTGATTTGAGTTCATTACATAAATTATCATATCTAAAATTAATGTCAGAAACTCGCATAATTTTACCTAAAAATCTATTAAAATTATACAATTTGGCAAGCTCCTTAACAAGTGGCCATTCTACTTTTCAAAATCTGCCTGATGGATTAAAATATTTAGAAATGGATGTTATCGATTCAGATTTTGATTTTCCGGAATCATTGAGGCATCTAGAAATTCGTATTAACCAATTTAATTGCTTAAACAAAATACCATCTCATCTCAAATATTTACGTCTCAAAACATTTATTGATAATGAAGTTTGGTATTCACTCTTAAATTACATACCGCAATCAGTTATTTATTTTTCTTCTGATATCAGTTTTACATCAAAAATAGAAAATTGGCCACATCTCAAAAAAATGAAAATTCAAAACGATTATTTTAACCAATTCAATAATTTTCCAGTATCATTGGAAGTGTTGATTATTGGTAAAGTCTATTTTGCCGATGATTTCGGTAAAAACAAATATTTCACTTTTGAAGATTCTGGAAATTTAATTAAACTTGTCAATCTAAGAAAATTATCATTAAAAAATCATCATTGTGATAATTTACTCGATGTTCTCGATATTATTGCACAAATATCCCTAACACATTTGGTCTTATCAATTAAAAAAGACAAGGATATTGCTGATTGGTTCGACAATAATTTATTATTGACATTAGAATACCTACATTGTTTTAATGAATATCTTCAAAATTTTCCTGTTAACTTAAAGACATTAATTGCGTACAAACCGAACATAAAGAAATTAAAATCATTGACAAAACTTAAAATGTATGATTCTATTCCTTTGCAAGTTACTTTAAATTTATCCGAATTACCAAATACTCTTATTAAATTACAAATCAACTGTAAATTCATCATTGGTAATTATCCACAAAAATTAAAATATTTATGTATTAAAAAATTAGCAAATGGTGATATTGTTAACCTAATACTTTAACACATCTGATAATTTATGAGAAGATTGATAGGAAAATAATTGAATTTCCGAAATCACTAATTTATCTCAAAATTTCCAAGTTTTATCTGAACATCATACCAACATTCATTAAATTGGTTGTTCTTACTTCTTGAATTTATAATACTGGCAAAAAATTACAATCTCTAAAAAAATTGAACTTTTACAGTTACAATTTGTTTTATTCAACCTCCGGTTTCAGAAAAAAATTGAACTTTTACAGTTACAATTTGTTTTATTCAACCTCCGGTATCAGAAAAAAATTGAAAATCACATCATTTATATTATTTAACAAATTACTGAAAAATGGTGAACATCAAAATAAACTGCGGTGGTACAATTTTTGAAACAACTGATCATACACTGAGAAAAGCTGAATACTTTGGTGCCATTATTGACAGATGGAATAATCCTGATAATACCAATAAACCCATTTTTTTTGATGACAGTGCCAAATATTTTGAAATTATTTTAATTTTTCTCAGAGATGATGTCGTTGAAGAAAATTCACTTGACAAAAATTTACTCATGTCAAAATTTGTTTATTATTGTGGTGATTTAATCAGTGATTCAATGATTAGAGGTGTTTTTGGAATTAAATCATTTCTTGATGAAGAAAAAAAGAGTTGTGTCAATGGTATCTACACCATTCGTTTTACTAAATCAATGATAGATACATGTTCAAAATCATTCAGAGAATGTTTTCGAAAACACGATCCAAATAATAAAATAATGAATGGTTTTTTCGAAGAAATTGGTAAACATACGTCAGTATATTCATCAAATAAAGACAAATCTGATTCACTATTTATCACAGTAAATGAACTTATTAAAAATCCCAATATGATGACACACGCGACAATTAATATGACATATATTATTGAATTTTCTGATTCAATTATTCTGATTCATAATAAATATATATCCTTACTCATAAGAAGTGATAAATTTAATTTAAGTTTATGTCATGATCTTTATTGTATTGTAAAAAAAGATTATTATTATGAATACAGTTACTTAGCAAAATAATTTATTTCTTATCAGCCCTTGATCTCGGAAAAAAATTGAAGTATTCCACTTGCAATTTATTTTCATCGATGTCCCATCTCGGAAAAAAATTGAAGTATTCCACTTGCAATTTATTTTCATCGATGTCCCATCTCGGAAAAAAATTGAAGTATTCCACTTGCAATTTATTTTCATCGATGTCCCATCTCGGAAAAAAATTGATCAAAAGTACATTTATATTAATAACAGTAACGATGGTTGTTGTTATTGATTATTACGATTATCAAAAGAAAACAATTAGTGATGGTATTCGAAAAGAAATTGAAAGAATCCAAAAATCAGAAAATTTCAAAATGTCTATGATTCATCAAGCGTATTTACAGTATATCACTTCGAGAATTAGTCATGATGTTTCGACTAATATCAAAATGAAGAATATCACTAAACTAGAAGATCTTAAACGAGGAGATGACTATCAGAAGACCATGTATAACAAACCTTGGCATAGACTGAAGGAAACACACAAGAAAATTAAATTTCGCGAATTTGTTGCCAAGTTAAAATACAAAGGTGAACCAAATATCAAAAATAGAGAAAAAGTTCTCAAAGATTTACTTCAAGGTCTCGATGAAAAAAAATTCGGACAAAATAAAGTTCAAGTCAAATATGATCCAGAGAAAATGAAAATCATCGATGTTCAGTGTCTCGGTCATGATAAAAAGAAAGATGTCTATGCTGTTCTCTGGGACTAATTCACAAGTATTTAATAAAATGCTTATAAATTAGTGAATGCAATCTATTTGTCGAAATTGTCATCAAGTAAATTGCAATATTTGTTATGTTAGCGTTCCGGGACCATCAGGACCACCCGGTTTTTCAGGGTTACCAGGACCGACAGGATCAATCGGATCATCAGAAACAGGTCCCACTGGCTCTCAAGGCTATATCGGTGCATCTGGTCCTAATATGGGTAATGGTTCTACCGGAGTCACAGGTATTTCAGGTTCCACTGGTTCGACAGGATTTCAAGGTTTAATTGGTGATACTGGTATTGGTAGCACATTTCTCGATGGACCATCAGGTGCAACAGGTATTCAAGGTAATTCAGGAAGTACCGGCCTTGATGGAAATATTGGTGCCACTGGTACTATCGGTAATAATGGTAATCTTGGAACTCAAGGATTTATTGGCAGTACCGGAATTCAAGGAATCGATGGTATGAGTGGTACAGGAACTGTTGGTCCCACAGGTTCTCAAGGATCTACTGGTACAACAGGTAATCAAGGATCGACAGGTAGTACTGGTACATTCGGGACAATTGGTAGTACTGGAATACTTGGTGCTTCAGGTATCATTGGTCTCATTGGTTTGATTGGTCCTTCAGGTTCGCAAGGAAATTCTGGAAATACCGGTTTTATTGGTTTTCAAGGATTTTCAGGTACCACTGGTGTTTCAGGCGATATTGGAACATCCGGTGATATTGGTAATACTGGTGTCATCGGAACAATCGGAACTTCTGGTTTTCTCGGTGCTACTGGTCTTAATGGTGATCTAGGTGCATCTGGTCTTTCAGGTCATTCTGGTGTCATTGGAACAATTGGTACTACTGGCATAACAGGCACAACTGGAGTTATTGGATCAACCGGCACTCTCGGTAATCAAGGAAATAATGGTCATGCAGGAACTGTCGGTGCTACAGGAATCATTGGTGATGATGGTAATACCGGATTATCAGGTCATTCAGGTACAACTGGTTTTCAAGGATTTATCGGTTCTACCGGTATTTTTGGTAGTACCGGAATCGATGGTACTATTGGTAGCACTGGAACTATCGGATTTAATGGTACAACTGGAATTATTGGACCCAGTGGCGCCACAGGTATTACAGGAAGTACAGGTGTTCAAGGTACTATTGGTGTTTCAGGTTCATCAGGAATGATTGGTACTCAAGGTGATAGTGGTTCAACTGGAGTTATTGGTAATATTGGTGTTATTGGTTCTTCAGGTGCTATTGGTGCAACAGGAATTGTTGGATCAAATGGTACAATTGGTAGTACAGGAACTAATGGTAGTGATGGTTTTCAAGGTTCTACTGGTACAACTGGAGTTGTTGGTATGACTGGAATTGTTGGTGGTACAGGAAGTGTAGGTAGTACAGGTGCACAAGGAATTAATGGTGTTGATGGACCATCAGGTGATATTGGTGGAACTGGAATAATCGGTAATGTTGGAACTGTCGGTGCTACTGGATTGACAGGATCATCAGGTGCATCTGGAAATACCGGACAATTAGGACAAATTGGTAATACTGGTTTCACTGGTAGTATTGGTAGTACCGGTGTTACTGGTAATAATGGCTCAATCGGTAATAATGGTTTACAAGGATTAACAGGTTCAACGGGTTCTATTGGTTCGACAGGATTATTTGGAGTAACTGGTACAAGTGGTGTTATTGGTGCTACTGGAATACCAGGTTTTCTTGGAAGCACTGGAGTTACCGGAAACTCTGGTTCGACTGGCCTTACTGGAACTATTGGTTTTATTGGAAGTACCGGTATCGATGGTGTTTTAGGAAATACTGGAGCATCTGGTTTAAGTGGTTCAACAGGTTTACAAGGTGTTACTGGAATAACAGGGTTCATCGGTGATCAAGGTGCAACTGGTCAAACTGGTTCGACAGGATCAGGTCTTAATGGTATGACTGGTACTGGTATTCTTGGTGCAACAGGCTTTACTGGTTTTACCGGTCCTTCTGGTGCAATGGGTGTCGGTAGTAGTGGTGTAACTGGTGTTGATGGTGGAATTGGTAACACAGGAAGTACTGGATCAACTGGTATTCTAGGTAATACTGGTACGACTGGTAGCAATGGTATTACTGGTCCAACAGGTGCTACGGGAGTGACTGGATCTCAAGGTTTGATTGGTAATATTGGGACTAATGGTACGAATGGTAATACTGGTGTCAGTGGGATGTCTGGTAGTACAGGAATAACAGGTACAGGAATTATCGGTGCTACTGGAATAACTGGTGGGATTGGTAACATTGGGTTTCAAGGATCGACTGGGAGTATTGGTTCAGTAGGAAGTACTGGTGCATCAGGTATTCAAGGTGCAACTGGTTCTCAAGGTTCTTCTGGTATCGTTGGTAATACTGGTATTTTTGGTAGTACCGGTACAACGGGAGTTACTGGAATAATTGGAGCAAGTGGACCGACTGGAATGATCGGAGCATCTGGAATTGTGGGTAATGTTGGAGCTACTGGTAATATTGGCGCAACAGGTAGTATTGGTGGTATTGGCGGAACTGGTACAACGGGAGTTGTCGGAAATACTGGAAATACTGTGTCAACTGGAATCATTGGTGTAACTGGAATACAGGGTGTTATTGGAAGTACTGGGATTCAGGGTGTGATTGGTGGTACAGGTTTTCAAGGTTCTGATGGTAGTACTGGCGCAACAGGTATAATCGGTGTTGTAGGTGGTACAGGATTAACTGGAAGTACTGGTACGATCGGTATTCAAGGTGTAACAGGTGCGACAGGTATTAATGGAACTGTCGGTGTGACAGCAGTAGGAGCGACTGGTGCGACTGGTATTCAGGGAGTAACTGGTCCAACAGGTGTGATTGCTAATGGAGTGACTGGATTTACTGGTGCGAGTGGTGCAATTGGAATAAGTGGAAATAGTGGTGCGATTGGACCATCTGGAGTATCAGTTGTTCGATCACATGGAACATTTTATTATGATAGTGCATCAGCAACTGGTGCACAAGTTCTGGCAACAACAACTTATCCACCAACGACGAGTGAATTGGTTACTTTTACTAATTCTGTGACAACGGTTGGTATGGCACTTAATGCATCGAAAAATGCGGTTGGTTTGACATTTAATGGTATTTATCAAGCATTTTATGCGGTCTCCATACCAGCACCTGTGACAAGCACAAGTATGAAATTAGTGAATAATTCGAGTTCAATTTATTCAACCATTCCCGGATCAATTACTGGTGTTGGTTCTGCTGAACCATATTTGGTAGGTCAAGCACAATTTTCAGCATTGGCTGGTGATTTGATTAGTATCGCTAATAATAGTACGGGTACAACTTCTTTATTGAATACATTTATAAGTTTAGCAATGACAATATTTATGAGTAACACGACTTTCCTCTTTACTATTACTGCCATAACATCGGTAAATTCCACTGCACTCAATTTATCGACGTTACCGGTATTTCCAGTATCAGCGTCAAATTCTGTTTATGTGACTGTGACAACGAGTAATCCGGAAAATCTTACTATGACTGTCGCGGATAATCAAGGAAATAGTTTTGCAAGAATTGCAATCGCATATAATTCCAGTTTCAATATCACAACATACATGTATTTTTTTGACAATATTCTGGCAAATTCATCATATTTTGTTACAGTAAGCTTTCCATCACAAGCTATTGCTATCACAGTCGATGTTGCTGTTTTGACGAATACAGGAACACCTTCATATTCAGGTGTATCTACGACGGCAATAGGAGTCAGTGCACAAAGTTCAATTGTCCTCACTGGAACTATTAATATTACGGCTGGTCAAATGGCATACATGGGTGGTCAGATTTCATTTGTTTCTGGATCAACTCCTCCTAATCCAAATGTGACTGATGGTAGTTTAACGGTTCATGATCAAAGAATATTCTCAAATTTTAACGGTGCTCCGACTTCTGCTTATACAGCTAATGCTCTCGCAATATCATCCGGATCAACAGCCGAAACAGTAAATTGTATCATTCCAACATCACCAGTTACCGAAGCTATATACGCACTCATAGTATGCGCTATTAATCCTACTTCTATCACATCAACTTTTGGTAAAAATCATCCCGATAGTGCCGTACTAATGATCGAACAAATAGCCTAATTGCCATCGTTCATAGCAATTATGATGTTCTCTGAGACTAATTCACAAGTATTTAATAAAATGCTTATAAATTAGTAAATGCAATCAATTTGCCAAAAATGTTATCAAGCAAATTGTTATGTTTGCTACGTTAGCGTCTCTGGACCATCAGGACCACCCGGTTTTTCAGGGTTACCAGGACCGACAGGATTAATTGGATCATCAGAAACAGGTCCCACTGGCTCCCAAGGCTACATCGGTGCGTCTGGTCCTAATATGGGTAATGGTTCTACCGGACTAACAGGTGTTGCAGGACCTATGGGCTCGACAGGATTTCAAGGTTTAATCGGTGATACTGGTATTGGTAATTCTTTTCTCGATGGTCCATCAGGTGCAACGGGTTTTCAGGGTAATTTAGGAAGTACCGGTCTTGATGGAACTGTCGGTGCTACTGGTATAAGTGGTCATTCCGGCAATATTGGCAGTCAAGGATTTGTCGGTAGCACTGGAATTCAAGGAACTGATGGTACTGTCGGAGAAACAGGTTCGACAGGTTCACAAGGATCTACAGGAACAACAGGTAATCAAGGATCGACAGGTAGCACTGGAACGTTTGGATCAATCGGTAGTACTGGAATACTTGGAACTTTAGGTGCCACTGGTCTTATTGGTTTAATCGGTCTTTTAGGTTCTCAAGGAAATTCTGGAAATACTGGATTTACTGGTTCTCAAGGATTTTCTGGGACAACTGGTGTTTCAGGAAGTATTGGATCTTCTGGTGATATTGGTAACATTGGTGTTATTGGAACAATTGGAAGTTCTGGATTTCTTGGTGCTACTGGTCCTAATGGTGATCCTGGTGCGTCTGGTCTTTCAGGTAATTCAGGTAACACTGGTAATACAGGAACAATTGGTACGAATGGTACAACCGGAGTCGCTGGATCAACTGGTACTTTGGGTAATCAAGGAAGTAATGGCAATACCGGAATTGTCGGTGCTACAGGTATTATTGGTGTTAATGGTAACACTGGATTTTCAGGTCATTCAGGAATGACAGGTTTTCAAGGATCGGTTGGTACAACAGGCAATTCTGGTAGTACTGGAATTGATGGTATTATTGGTAGTACCGGAACAATTGGAACTATCGGCGCAAATGGATCATCAGGAGATGTTGGATCTACTGGTACTATTGGTATTATTGGTAGTACAGGTATTCAAGGTGTTCCAGGTTTCTTGGGATCATCAGGAATAATCGGTACTCAAGGTGATAGTGGTACAACGGGTGTTGTCGGTAATATTGGTAATATTGGTTCTTTAGGTTTAATTGGTGCGACAGGAGTCGTTGGAACTGAAGGTACAATTGGTAGTACAGGAATTAATGGTAGTGATGGTTCTCAAGGTGTTTCTGGTACAACTGGAGTTGTTGGTATGATTGGAATTGTTGGTAACATAGGCAGTACAGGTTCTCAAGGAATTAATGGTTTTGATGGAATATCTGGTAATATTGGTGGAACTGGAATTATCGGTAATAATGGTACTGTAGGTGGTACTGGATTGTCAGGATCATCGGGTGTATTTGGAAATACCGGACAATTAGGACAAATCGGTAATACTGGATTTATTGGTAGTATCGGCAGTACTGGTGTTACTGGTAATAATGGCTCGATTGGTAATAATGGTTTACAAGGATTAACTGCGTCGACTGGATTTTCTGGACCAACAGGAACTGTAGGAGCAACAGGTACTATTGGTGTTATTGGTAATATTGGAGTATCAGGGTTCGAAGGTGCTACAGGGACTGTTGGTGATCCTGGTTCTACTGGTCTGACTGGAAGTACTGGTACAATTGGAAGTACTGGTACCATTGGCATTTCAGGAAATATTGGTGCATCTGGTACTGTAGGTTCGGCAGGTTTGCAAGGTGTTACTGGAATAACAGGATTCATTGGTGATCAAGGGGCGACTGGTTATACTGGTTCGACTGGTCTTGCTATTAATGGTATGACTGGTACTGGTATTCTTGGTGCAACCGGTTTTATTGGTTTTATCGGTCCTTCTGGTGCAATGGGCGTTGGTATAGGAAATGTCGGTCCAACTGGTATTGGAGGTGGTACAGGAACTGTAGGAAATTCTGGAGCAACTGGTTTAGGTATAACAGGAGCTACTGGAATTAATGGTATTACTGGTCCGGTAGGTGCTACGGGAGTGATTGGATCACAAGGTTCGATTGGTTCTATTGGAACTAATGGTACGAATGGTACAACAGGAGTTATTGGTAACAATGGTAGTACTGGTACAACAGGAACTGTGGGTGCTACTGGGATAACAGGTGATATTGGTAGTGAAGGATTTCAAGGATCGACTGGGAGTATTGGTTCAATGGGAAGTATTGGTGCATCAGGTATTCAAGGTGCAACTGGTTCTTTTGGTACCATTGGTAATACTGGTATTTTTGGTAGTACTGGTACAACGGGAGTTGTTGGTACAACAGGAGTAATTGGACAGACTGGAATAACCGGTAGTACAGGTACTATCGGAGCTACTGGTACTATTGGTGCAACAGGTAGTATTGGTGGAACTGGTACAACGGGAGTTGTCGGTGGTATTGGTACAATGGGAGTTGTCGGAAATACTGGTACAACGGGAATTCTTGGTGTAACTGGAATACAAGGTATTATTGGAAGTAGTGGAATTCAGGGTGTGATTGGTAGTATTGGCTCAACAGGTTTCCAAGGTGCAACAGGTACAATTGGATCACAAGGAGGAACTGGTATAACGGGAGTTGTCGGTAATAGTGGAAGTACTGGTACTATTGGTACAGAAACTGTAGGTGCGACAGGTGCTACTGGTAGTGGTGGAATTGTCGGAGCAACTGGTCCTCTTGGTCCCACAGGAAGTACTGGAATACAGGGTGCGATGGGTACAACAGGTGCGAGTATTAATGGAAGTACGGGAAGTACTGGCGTTAATGGATCACGAGGGAGTCTTGGTATTTCTGGTGCGAGTGGAATTAATGGACAAGTTGTTAACACTCATGGAACATTTTATCTTAATAGTAATAATTATGCACCTAATCAGCTTCTATTATCTGTATCGACAATTCCACCCACACCGAATCAATTTGTACCATTTTCTAATTCTATAGCAACAAATGGAATGTCACTTAATGGTTCATCGAATGCTGTTACTTTAACAGTCAATGGAATTTATCAGGCATTTTATAATGTTGGTGTTGTAAATCCTTCGAATACTAGTTTAAAATTAGTTAAAAATTCAAGTGCTGTTTATTCAACTATTCCTGGATCTATTACATCAAGTGTTGGAACAGCAGAATCATTTATTGTTGGACAGGCGCAATTTTCAGCATTATCGGGTGATCAAATCAGTATTGCAAATAATAGTTCGACTGTAACAACTTTATTTGCCACTGCAACAAATGCATCATTGGCAACATTATTTACACACGCTATTGCTAATGATGTTACTAGTAGTGCAACATCAGTGACTTCACCATCTTTAAATCTATCAGCATTGAGTTTAAGTAGTTCAAACTCCGTGTATATTATTGTTAGAACAGCAGACACTAATATTGCACCATTAACAGTACAGGATAACCAATCAGTTTCATATCTACAAATTAATTCTGTTGGAACAAGTAATTTTGTAACAACGGCTATTTTTTTTAGAGATAATATTACACCAGCTTCAACATTTAATGTTACTGCATCAGCTGGTTCTAATATACAACCATTATTTTCAATTCAAGTGTTAGTTTATATTGGTACTGGAACACCGTCATATTCAGGAGTAAATTTAACAACGACTGGAAGTTTTTCCTCATCCCCAGGTGTGATAAGTGTATCTACACCAACATTATCTTTAGGTCAAATATGCATCTTTGCAACGAATACGATTTTTATAAATCCTATAGGATCAACGTATACAAGCACATCAAGTGGTATGCCAAATTCATATGATGCATCGACACAAACGGTAGCTGATGGATATAATTGTCCCATAAATACATTAAGCGCTGTGTATGGTAATACTTTTACAACCAGTGATACTTATGTCTATAATAGTGGTGTATCTTTGGCGTATTCTGGAATTGCATTTGTTATTAATTCAAATCCTTTATTTGCACATGTTATTACCAATAACACTATTGGGACAGCAACATCCGTAACATCACCAAATGTAAATTTAAGTACGATTAGTACTGGTGTTACAAATTCTGTGTATGTTATTGTCAGGACGGCAGACACTAATATTACACCATTAATTGTACAAGATAACCAATCAGTTGTATATTCACAAATTAGTTCTGTTGGAACAAGTAATTTAATAACAACAGCTGTGTTTTTTAGAGATAATGTTGCGCTAAGCTCGGCATTTAATGTTACTGCATCAACTGGTTCTAATCCACAACCATTATTTTCAATCCAAGTATTAGTTTATACTGGTACTGCAATACCATCATATTCAGGAGTAAATTTAACAACGACTGGAAGTTTTTCCTCATCACCAGGTGTGATAAGTGTATCTACACCAACATTATCTTTAGATCAAATATGTATCTTTACAACTAATACGATTTTTATAAATCCTATAGGATCAACGTATACAAGTACATCAAGTGGTATGCCAGTTTCATATGATGCATCAAAACAAATGACAATTAATGGATATAATTGTGCCATAAATACATTAAGTGCTGTGTATGGTAATACTTTTACAACCAGTGATACTTATGTCTATAATAGTGGTATATCGATGGGTTATTCTGCAATTGCATTTGTTATTAATTTAAACACTAATGGTTCTTATGTATTCAATCCACCAAATACAGCAACATTAATGATTGAACAATTACAATAATTAAAAAAAACATTTTTTGCATAATTTTCTATTATGTAAAAAATAATGACTAATATGACGACTAATACGAATATAATTTTCTTTAAATTTTCATAAAAAATCAACAAGTCACAATAGTCGTCATATTAGTCAATCAAATTATCGTAAAAAAATTGATCCAAACATAACAATATTATAATTTATTAATATGAAAAAATCGTTATTAAAAAAGATATTACTTGACATCGAAAAAATTTTAATTGATTTAAAGATAAGCAAATTATTCGATGAAGAAAATAAAGACAAAATTATCAAATACATTCATATCGCCTTGACCAGTGTTCATGATTTAACCATCAAAGAGGCGAATGCATGTATCATGATTTATTTCTCCATGAATTACCAAGTTTCTTATCATAAGAATATCGTCACTAATTATTCTGATGATACAGTTATTCGTCATTCTGATCAGATGATGAGTCGATCATACGATTGTCAAAAAGCAACTATCCTTGAAGAGCCATTCATTTCCAGAAAGAACATTCTTGAAGCATTACAAAAATTACCACAAACCGTTCAAGGTACCGTACCATGGTTAGAAGAACGCAAGAATAGTATTACTGCCACCGCTGTCTCCGTTGTTCTCGATGAAAATCCCTACGAATTTCCCATTCATTTATTCGTTGACAAATGCACCTCCAAAATTAAATTCGAACCATCAGTACCCACTCATCATGGTAACAAATACGAAGAAATTGCCAATATGATTTATTCCTTCCGTAATAACGTTATCGTCATTGAATTTGGAATGCTCAAACACGGTAAATACAAAAAAATGGCAGCCAGTCCCGATGGTATTTGTAGTGATCGTACCATGAAAGGAACAAAACAGACTAAACTAGTTGGTCGTATGATCGAAATTAAAGTACCATATATGCGCATACCTAAAAGTCAAGGTAAATTAGATGGTGTCATTATTCCTCATTACTACTATGTTCAAGTACAAACACAATTAGAAGTAACAGGTCTCGATGAATGCACTTTTATTCAATGCAAGATTATCGAATACCCATCCTGGATTGCTTATGTTAATGATACTGACCCATATCTCGAGAGTATTAGTAAGTCATGCAATATGGAAAGAGGCTGTATTATTAAACTTCTGCCGAAAAATGGTGCTGGTCATCTTCACTCCAAATACATCTATCCCGAAAAATTACATATGACTATCAAAGAAATCAAAGAATGGATTGCTGAGCAAACAATTCAATTTGCTAGCCATCCTTTATCAAAAGAATTTACTTGGGATCGTCCTGTTTTCTGGAGATTGACTAAATACCAGGAAAATCTTGTTAAGAGAGAAACCAATTACTTGAAAGATCGAATGGAAACACTGGATCAATTCTGGATGTATGTTGAACATTTTAGACAAGATCCTGATTCACTCGAAAAATTAACAACTATGTTTGAGGATGAATGTCATATTGACAAGAAATATGGAAGAAGAATGGTCACACCAAAACAAAATGCCAAATTCTTCAAATTCATTCATGATAAATATAAGGCACAAAACGAAACAAAATGCAAACCATTGTATCAAGAACCTTCACCTGAAAGAGAAAGAATATTATCAACTCACTGATACCTAGAGAAATAATTCCTACAATAATTGTAGTAAGAAGATGCCTTCATTTGATGCCAAAACACTAGCATACTTGTATAATTTCCAATTAATGAATTCTCGAGCAACTGATAAATACATCAAACCAACACTCCCTGAAAACGAATTAATTATTATTCTGAATGATGTTTGTGATCAAAAAATGATGAATAAAATGGTTGATTTTGGTCTTAAATCACATTTGATCGACTCCAATGGAAATATGATGACGAGTCATAAAGAAATGTTAGGCGGAGCAATAGGCGGAGCACTGGTCAGAAAACAAGAATTAGGTGGTACTGACATAAGATATGATGGACCCAAAAAAGATGTTGATTGGTTATCGACAACTCATATTAATAACATTATGAAATATTATCAGGAGAAATTTCCTGAATTTGAGTTTTTAGGTGCAGTCCCACAAGATTGTTATCAGTATGACGCCTGTGCATTACATAATACTCCTTTTGACCAACTCTTGCAAAAAGGAAAAACAAAAATTGGAATTATTTTTAACCTTGATGACCATCGTGGTGGTGGAAGTCATTGGGTGGCATTATGGTTGAATTTAGTGACGGGTCAATGTTATTATTGTGATTCCGTCGGTAAAAAACCATTATCAAATTCCCAAGAATACATCGATAGCTTCTGTGCCTGGTTCAAACGAAAATACAAAAAGGAAGCTGATTTCAGAATTAACAAATTCAAATACCAGAAAGATAGCTCTGAATGTGGTGTCTATAGTTGCAATTTCATCATTCGTATGCTCAATGGTGAAGAATCATTTGATGATATCACTAAAAATTCACTCGATTTCAAAGAAATTAATTCATGTCGCAATGTCTATTTTCAAAACAAACCAAGCAAATACGAACCTGAACCAATCTGTGACCCAATCACTTTCGAACATACTAAAGACGATCTTAAAAAATCTTAATATTTTAGGAATTTTTAAGTTATTTCGCTGAGATTCATTTAGCGTAAAATGCCTTGAAACAAATTCTGAATTTTTCAGGAAAGTCATATGGTTGGCCATTTGCAAAGGTAAATCGGAAAGCTAATTGTCGAATTAAGATACTGGCTGATGATGATTTGATTTGATGAGTAATTTCAACATCTTCATCAGTTTGCAATTCGAAATTCTCAACGAAATTAGAGATTGACAAATAAACCTTACTACTATTTATTAAATTAATTTTCGAATCGGAGACATAACAAAACTTATTCTTGTAAATACTCTGATTGTTTTTCGTAAAGCCAAACAAATTAAAAACACTACAATCATTCATTACCAAATCAAAATTAACATTGTTCTCAACTTTAATGCTTAATTTGTGATCGATAATATCAATCACAATAAATTTTAATTCGTTCTTAATGGCAGAGATAATTGGTTCAAGAGAATTGTAATTACCGTGTGGAATAAGACAATTATGTATTCTTCCTGCATAAAACACACAAAACTTATTATTAAATTTATTAATATTGTTCTTGGATGATGGCAAGTAATATTTCTCGAGTGTCAGATTAATCACCTTTTTATTAATGCTAAATGTCAAATATATTTTCTTGGGATCAATATCTTTCGGATCAAATTCTAAATCAAAGATTTCACTTTCTGATGCCTGTTGAACTGATTTCGCACTTTCCTTGTTATTCAGTATATTCGTCTTTGTTTTTTGTTTCAATGACGAGAGTGCCAAAGTAATCTTTGCAATTTGATCATCAATCTCATCAATAATACTTTCATCATTACTAAATTGTTTTTTCAATAACGCCAACCTCTCCAATTCTTCTTTAATCTCATTCAAATTGCCAATTGTCACGTTCTCTAAATTAATATTCGAATTAATAATATCTAATTCCTTGCCATATCCATCTTCCTCAACAATCTCCTCCTCCATTTCATCAATATCTACATCAAGGTCATCTGGATCATTCTCAACCATTTCTTCATCAGAACTAACATCAATATTATCAATAAATTTATCAAGTTCCGTCTCTTCTTCCTCCGATTCTGGATCGTCGTCGTATACCTTTTCAACAACAACAGGTTGTTTAATCATCGGAACACTTTTACTTTTCTTCACTTCTCCATTATCACGAAATGAGACATCTTGATTATCCTGATAGACATCGGAATACCTCATTTCATGATGATCATTCTGTGGTTCTTCAATCTTTGGTGACTTTTGTGCAACATGTTTCGGAATAATTTTTACAGGTTGTTTCACTGGTTCTGGTTTAGTGACAACTTCATTTTTGACGTTAGGAGAAACTGCAATTTGAGATGTCGAAAATTCATTTTGCTTGGTAGGAATTCGACGATTTGGTGTTTTGACAGATACTGCAGGTGTTTCAGTCTTAACCATATTTTTCGAGCCTCTATTCGTTCTCGCAAATGGATCATTCGATTTAACAGCGACTATCGGTTGTTTTATTTCTGTTGGTTTATTTCTTGACGAAATAGCAGATCTTTCACCTGCATGTATTTTTTCTGTTACCGGTTTTCTGGCTTTCACTTCTCGTTGCTTGATCCATTTCTTGTCTGGTTTCTTGTCCTTATCATCCTCCGGTTCTTCCACCTCATTATCTTCCATTTTCTTCTTTGGTTTCCTGACAACAACTTCTTCCTCACTATCATTCGAATCACTATCAGAGTGTTCATTCATAATCGCAATTAATTTATCCAATTCTTTCTTATTGACAATCTTCTCGACACGATATCCTTCATCCTTCACTTTCTTCATCGCTGACTCTAATGAATACACACCATTAGCCTCAGTATTCTTATGAGCTGTCCGAAAATTATCAACCAAATTAACAAACATCGATAGAATTAATGGATTGGATAAGTAATCCAGTATGTTATTATGACTGAGTGTCGATGCTGGTTTGGCCATCAAACGTTTCAATTCTTCTTCACTGATAATTTTAATCGAACTCGATAATTTTGGTGATTCATCAGAAGTGAATGATTCAATAACATCAGGTTTCTTAAGTACATCATTGAATGGTTTAGCGATGATAGTCACTTTCACTTCAGGAAAGTTTTCAGAAATGTAAACAATAAATTCTTTATAAAGCAATTCATTGATATTATCTCGAAAACTAATCAGTTCAGTATTATTCTCAGGATAATTTGATAGCTCAGCCACGAAATATTTTGCTAATTCTCGTAATTTTTTCTTACCTTTCTCACGCGCCGCTATTCCTAGTTTTATACCAGAATCAGCTAACCACTTCAATAAAAAATTTATATTATCGTCACTTGTCAATGATGATAACAACTCATCAAGATAAAATTTATCCATCTTATACCCTACTGATAAATATGATATCTATTCAAAACGAAATATGATAATGAGATTAAAATTATTGGCACCTACCAAAGGTCCGCTCCGCTTTACCAATTATTTTGACTCTGACCACGAAACTCAGCATCCATGGCATCGCGTTCTGCCATCATACGTTGCATATACATGTTAGTTTCTGCTTCTTTTTGTGATACCGGCATTCCACCACCTCCGTTATTCATTCCGTTATTGTTCATACCCATTCCTCCTCCATTGTTACCTGTACCCCCATTCCAATCACCATTTCCCATATTGTTATTCCAATTGTTACCACCATTCATACCGTTTCCCATATTATTGTTCCAATTATTACCTCCATTACCACCATTACCCATATTGTTAACAGGAGGACCTAAATAGGCATCATATGGATTAGTCATTTGTCCCTTACCATTTCCAGCATTCTGATTTGGGGTTGGCTCAAAACTCGAGAATGATTCATCACCACCTCCTCCAAAACCCATCGGTTCACCATTTCCTTGCAATCCAGGCCCTGTATTGTTATTTCCCTGTTGTTGTTGATTCCCATTATTACCTCCTTGATTCCAACCATTTCCATTATTACCATTGTTACCACCATTATTATTCCAACCATTTCCATTATTACCACCGTTATTACCTCCATTATTACCTCCATTGTTACCTTGATTCCAACCATTACCATTTCCACCACCATTATTACCACCATTCCAACCGTTTCCACCACCATTATTACCACCATTCCAACCGTTTCCACCATTATTGCCACCATTTCCTCCACCATTTCCTCCACCATTTCCACCACCATTTCCACCACCATTTCCTCCACCATTGTTACTGCCATTGCCACCCATCCATGAAGGCATTGGGTTTTTCTTTTCATTATAATATTGTTGTGAATGTAATGGAGTGTTTAATTGATCCATATATCTTGAATTATCGTCATTTTGTCCTCGATAATTATCATTGCCACGTCCTCGGTTGTTACTTCTCTGTGACTGTCCATTGTTATCACCTGAACGTCCTTGAGTCAAAACCATAGGTAAATTAGTAATCATCGTATCACCGAAAGCAGGTGCATAACCACCTAAATCTTCCGACACACCTTCGAAACCTGTATCATTAGGACGACGACTTGTAAAATCATTCTCGTATTTGCTATTACCGCGAGAAGTTGCATGAGGTCTTTGTGACACAACATTATTTCTCTCACCATGTGTTTCATACTCACGCTCAAGACGATTGGTATGACGTTGGTCATTCTTGAACATATCAGGATTCTTCTGTAGATATTCTTGCGATATTTTCTCGATACATTTGCCATTCATAATTTTAATCATTTTGTTAAATTGCTCCTCAGATTTTGGAATCATCTTCACAGAACTCATCTTATGATTCATAAAATTGTGAATAGCCTGAATTATTTTATTCACATTAGAACCATCAATCACAATATTTTCATTTAAACATTTCAACAAATAATTAACATTTTGCTTCGATGTCACATTATCAAAAATAAATTGTAATTGTTCAGACGCCATTTATATTTGACTTACGGAAATTATAATTAAAACAAACTAAATTATAAATGCAGAACCCATGGATTACATTCAATAATATCAGCAAACCAAATGTTCTCCAATTAATTATTATTGCAGTGGTGATTATTTTTATCTGTCAATTTATCGGTTGGTCAATCATCATTACAATTATCATACTGATCATTGGATTATACCTAACGAGATCATATCAACAAATACAACAAATCGACCCACAACAAGAAATTGAAATCAAAAACAAATTTATTCCCGGAAGCAACGACTATCTCAAAACTGCACCGAATCTACAAAATATCATTTTCAAATTACGTAACTTCGTCTACTTAAATAAAGACAACTTCAGTAATCTCATCTTCAATACCAGTCATTTTATCAAATACTACAATGAAACCATGAATCTCAATGTCACGACAGACTATCAACAAGCGACGACATATGGAAAAGAAGCCATTAATGATCTCGACACCATGATTTATTCCCTTGATGCCAAACCTGATTCTGAAATAATTCTTAAATTTAACGAATTACGTCAAAAATTTAAGAAAGAAATTCAGTTGATGACACGTCAAATGGCCACTAAACTTAAGATTCCTCAGAATGTCTTTAATGCACCTGAACCCTATTCTAAAGATCACTAATAATAAGAAACAAGATATACAAAATAATCAGGATCAAGCCAATATAAAATAACCGATTATCTTTCGTGAAAGTATCCATATTTACTTTCTTGTTTTGTAAATCATCAATCGTCCCAGAAACCGTCTCCTTCATATTCTCCAAATGTTGTGATACTGGCAACGATAATAAAGATGGATCATCAGGGTGATCTCGAGCAATTTGTGCTTGTTGCTGTTCTTCTAAACGACGGAAATGGGCCATCCTCTGTAATTGATCACGACGATATTCTGTATCAAAATTGAACATATTGTAATCCGCTGATGAGACAAGGAAGTCAAATGGTGATTGTGCAGGTGTCGGGAAGTAGGGTGGTAGAGATGATTCATATTGTGGATTGGTAAGAATGACTGACATTATTTAATAAAAAATTGATTTAAATTTTTATAATGTCTTAATTTATAAATGAGTCAACACTATATTTCATGTCCTACTTGTGGTCGTGTGACAGCGAAAAATTATGCTAATTTTATGGTTGAACGTGATAATAATTTTAATGATGAAAAGAAATCACTTGATGAGAAAACTGTTTTCTTTACCAATTTACTCGTCAAATATGGCTACAAACAACGTTGTTGTCGTCAAAGAATTATGGGACAAAATATCAATCCTATTCCTAATCTCTCTGCCGGTCCAATCGATGATTTCGGAATGCCACTTGATTAATTATCAATAAATTTATTGAACATTAATTATTTTCTTCACAATAAGATGATAACCTGCAAAACCAATCAGCACAAACAGTGTCGACAACAACAATTGCGTATTAACACCAGTACCGCTCAACAACATCACAATAATGAATGTTGTTCCATAAAGTGCCCAATCATTAATCATTGGCTGATTAGCAGGGTTCAGGTTTTGTGGAATAAATGGCTCAATGATAATACGGTAGGCAGCCAAACCAAGCAAGATAAACAATGTCGTCTTCATCCATTCCGAACTAAACATCTCTTGTCCTGTTATATACGATCCAACGACATTCGAGAAGATTAGTGCTGTACCGAACATCAAAGTATCATTAACGATCTTTCCAATTAGAGGTGTTGCATAGGATGCTGGAAGAAGTGGGGCAATTAACAAATAATACAAAACAAATCCTACTAGAATCAGAATAGCAGTTATTAGTGTATTGGTATCAAAGAGAGGTGTATCATCATCCTCATTGAGATAATGATCAAGGACTCGATACACTAAAAATACTGTGCCAAATTTGAGCACAGATTCCAACGCTGTGTGCATTTTATTACTCGAAGTTGTCAAAGTAATCATTTGTTCCTTAAGATTAGATTGCTGGTTAATCATTTTCTTATATTACCCCATAGAAAAATTATTCCGTGTAATCTATCTTTTTCCCATTACTCGTTTTCAAATACCCCTTGATTGAAATTTCCTTATTATGCACTTTTTTATGACATGGTCTGCATAAAATAACCAAATTCGATAAATCATTCATCGCAATATGTGGTGTCGCAATCACTTTATTTTTATAACAGTCCTTCTGAAAATTAATATGATGTGTCTCCAAGTCACGATCATGTTTACTACCAGGCTTATACTTACAAATCGCACATTCATGTACGATCAAATCATTATTATACTTCGACTTCTTCTTCGAGACATCATACTTATCACTCACAATACTCTTCTTAATCTTTGTCGCCAATTCCATAAATTCCTTATCCTTAATTCTATGTCTTGCCACTTCCAAAGCATAATCTCTTGGACCTTCCCCATCTCTCAGAATTCTGTCATAAATAAATTCATTCGTTTTCGGATCATGAGAGACAAGCAAATGACAAATTTTCATGTTCTTTACTTCCTTGATTTCTTCCAAATCAACCAATCTGTGAAAATGACTCGCGAACACAAAACTACAAACATACTTCGATAACATAATCAATGAACTCGCCACTAATGCCATCGCTCCATCAGTCTCCGTACTCTTACACACTTCATCACCAATAAACAAATTACGATCGCCATTAATTTTCGCCTGTTTAATAATCACATCCAATTCAATCATCTCTAATTCATAACTCGATAAACCCATAAAACCATTGTCATTTCCAGTAATACGTGCATAAATACCCATATATGGCTCATACTTAAATTTCTCACCAGCCACAAAATAACCAATCTGTGCTAAGACAACATTCATTCCAATTGCCTTCATTAAATTACTTTTACCACTACTATTCACACCAAATAACAACATTCCATTACAATTTTCTTTATTCGGAACATTACCTAAAGCAATATCATGACCAATATACGCCGATTCACGATTGGTTCTCTCAAACAACGGATTACGAATTTGCTTACAATCAATAAATGACGAAATATTATCATCAGATTTAATGATGGGTTGACAATATGAATACTTATTTGCGACAATGGCACCTGATAATAGAAAATCAATGTATGAAATAGCACGTGACATCTTGAGGAACATCTTACGGTATTTGTAATCGAAATGAGACAAATGATACAAGTATTTTGCTCTCACTTTCTCAAACAACATTTGTTGTAAATCAACTAAATCACCATCATAGTTCTTCAATGTCCGAATCATAATCTTTGATTGCTTCCCACTAAATTCAAAAACCAAATCATTCGCCTCCACTTTCGTTTCATCATTAGTCGTCGGAGTTGAAATAATAATTTCCTTTTTCTTTGCCAATGCCTTTTCTAACATTTTGGCTTTTCCTGTTGAAAGGGTGAAATGATAACCCTTGGATTTCGTACACTTCAATTGCACAAATTTATTACTATCATTTCCACCAATCATTTCATTGAGATAATCACGTAATTGATTAATAATGACAAAAATATAATTGACCTTCATTTGCAACTTATCAATCTTTGGATACAAACCTTCTCTGTAAACATTCTGAATCTCATTCATTTTCGGATAAGCATTCATTTTACTCACAACGAAACATTCCTTGTATTCTTCACGATATTCTAAAAATAAATTGTTCATTTTCTCAGAAAAAATATTCTCACGCAATGAATCATCCAGAAACGAGAAAATCTTCTTAATCGCCTTGTAATATGTATCCAATTTGAAAAAATCTTTTGGTACTAAGACACCCATCGTCAGTTTTCGATGCAACATTTCCAAATCATTAATCTGCATCATCAATGGTCGAATCGTCTCAAATCGATTCTTCTTCAACATCCACTGAATCCAATCATATCGTGTATTAATCTCATCTTTGTTTTCTTGTGATAAAGGATTAATCAACGATTCCTTCAAAAATCTCTTTCCCATTGGAGTACATGTTTCATTCACAACATCAAACAACGACCTGATTTTTGTGTAAGATTCAAGATGAGTTGTCAGCAAATGCAATTGTTCAGTGGCATTATTTCCGAGGATCAAGTGTTTGTCTTTAGTGTAATTCTCAGGTGGTTCCATTTTAGCAACGAGAAATTTATTGTGTTCCTTGACATATTCGAGAAGAATGAGCAAGGCAATCGTGGCATACATTTTATTCTCTAATTTTAAGATCTCGAGAGCTGAGAGCTTGTTTTGTTTTGTCATTTGCATAACACTTTGAGAACTATTACTCATATTGTAGATCGTGCCCAAGAATTGATTCTGATAATTAATTCTGAAAAAATCTTCTGTTAGAATATTCAAGTCATTAGCATGAGAAGGATAAGTAATAAATTTAACATAAAAATCCTCCTTAAAATTCAATCTCTTGATAATTTGTGGTGCTCGATTCATTCCATTCGGTTGATAATGAATAATGACTTCTTTCGGTGTGTAATATTCCATGATTGACTTAATTTCATCAATCGCATAATTTTCGTTCATCACACTACTATGCACTTCATGGACAATTGACTTACCAGTGGTAATTTCAACAATCGCAATACCACAAGCCAACATACTACCATTGTTTTTCATTTGCTTCTCTTCCACCAAATAAATAGAAAGAATATGACTTGTTTCATTTTTGTCAGGATAAATTCCCTTGGTATACAAACCTGCCTTGTTTCTTGATATGATACCATCTTCTGAACATTCATCATACAGAATAACAGTAAAATTAGCATCAATGAGCATGTTAACATATTTATAGGTGGCTATGACAGGAATACCAATCATGTAAGGAACCTCACGACTCACTGGGACATTCTTCTTGGTGGAACTTCTAGTTAATTTAATGGACAAAAGAGATTCGATTTTCTTAATGTCACACCCTTCAGTATCAGTCGCATAGGCTTCGTAAAATGTCCCTTTCTGAATAAAGACAACGGTTTTCGGACCATACTTTTGAGCATACTTTTCTTGATATTTAAAACAGATATCGATTAGTGATAAAGACGGCATTTTATCTAAGATATATTCTTAATAACATTGAACGCAATATTTTTAAGATAATTTATTTTTACCTGCGAGGATAAAATGTAACGATCTATCGTTCATTTTACCCGAGAGGATAAAATGTAATCGTAACGATCTATCGTTCATTTTACCAATCCTTCATTGATGGTTGTGACAATAAGTTGTTTAATGGCATAATAGAGATATTCACGGATTCGTCTCTTATTAGTGTATAAATCAGACCAATTAAGATGATGTGTTTTGACGAATTCTCGGAGGATTTGTTTGACGTAATAGGGATGAACGTAATGTTTCTCGATATACCACATGATAAGACGTTTTTCTTCTTCTGTTCTTGGTTTATCATGTAATTTATCAAGTGAAGGGACGACACTAATTTTAATTTCGTCGTTTTTCGTAGAAATATTGAAATAGGGCAAGAGGCCATTATACATTGGGTCGTTGTAGAGCCAATCGTCAATCAGTAGGTCATAGAAGACTCGAATGATTTTCTTCTTTTGTCTTTTTTTATCATAACCAAAATCATAATTGTATGATGATGGAATAAAGACAGGTGCAAGATATAGTTTTTTGGTTTCTTCTTCATTGGCGAGCAATTGTTTAATAAGACCATCGAACGTAAGAGGATCACTCGGTTTACTGAGTGTAAATATAGTTGACATTTATAACTTAATAAGTTTAAATTTTTTCAGACAACTTCCGATAAATCATTTTCAGAGCATGATAATGATTTGTGGCATCCCAATGTTCATTGTTACTTCCAATGTATTTTGACAGTGTTTCAATAAATAATTCTAACGAGATTTTTTTCAAAACATCTTTGTGAGAAACCCAATATGTTAGAAAATGGTGATAAAAATAATTCAGATCGTTATCATTGTAATTAACAATTGAATGTCCATAAGCAATCATAACTGCATTAAATGTGCGTTTGAATGAGATTTGTTCATGATTGACTTTAGAATGCCACGCAACATATTTTTCAATAGAATCAATACTGTAGTAATATTTGAGGAAGTAATCATAATCGAATGGTGTGTTTCTGGTATTGATATCCCATAATGAAGGAATGGGGGTATTTTTGGAGAGTTTTTTATAGAGTGAATCAATACCGAGAGAATAGACAATTTCGATATCATCTGGTTGAAGATCTTCTTCTTCGATATCCATTTTTTTTTTACTTTTCTTTCCGTATTTAAATTTTTCGTTAATCAAACCTGGTTTTCTTGTTCCATCCATCTATGATTTGCTGGTAAAATATCTATTTATAGTATAAGATGGCAAATTATCTCACAGATATAACTTCACTCTTTAATAAATCAACCGAATGTTTCACAAAATTTAGAAATCATCCATCGAATGATTTGATTGAACAAATTCGAATTCATCATGGTGAGGCAAGTATTATTTACCATAAATTCATTAATTCCATTCCACAAACCACTAATATTGACAACGCCACCGCCGTCAAGGTCAGTGTTTGCAATCAACTTATCTGTATGATTGGTAAATTAATTGATGAATGTGATCGTGATTTGGAAGGTGGTCCAACAGGTGATTCTATGACAAATTCGTCAGGATACGGAACAACTGTTTTCACTGACAGACAGAATGAGAAAAGTTCGTATACTCCACCTGTATCTGATAGTGAGAAATCCAAGGTGCCTGTTACCATTAAAGGTCCTAATGGTTCTCATACATTCTTCATTGATTTTGCTTCTGATAAAATGTTATCAGAGAAAGATCAGTTGTACAAGTCGATTATTAGTGAACTTGATAAAATGAAACTCACATCACAGTCTCGCCCACGCTCATCGCGTCCTCTACCTTCACAATTCGGGTCAAAATATAATGTTACACCATCATTGATGGATACAGATAATGTTTTTGATGCTTCAGAACCAATTCTTTTGTTAATTCATGGTAAGTCATGGTGTGGAGGATCAAAGGCATTCTATGATGGCAACTGGCAAAAGGTCAAACAACAGAATAAGACACTCGAATTGGAAACAGACAGAAATAATAACAACGATGTCAATGAAATTACAAAATTACTTCACATTAAGACAGTTCCAGCATTGTTTTATTTTGATAATGGACAAGTTAAGGTTGTTAAAAGTAGAACACCCGAAGGTATTGCTTCTGAAGTCGGTTCTTAAGAACCGCATTTTATTCTTATCAAACCTATGGTTTTCACGAATAAACTGAAGTCGGTTCTTAAGAACCGCTTAAACTTTCTCAACCATTTTCAATCCATCTTTGATTCGATCATTCAATGATGAGATGTCTTCTAATTTCTTGATTAAAATTTCTTTCATTCTTTCTTCATATGGAACATTATTAATAAAAACAACTTTCGTTAAGACAAACATATTACCACCCACTCGAGGTGCTCGACCAATAGCTTGAATAAAGTCTGATGCTTTATCTGGAATACCGATGAGAGTGACTCGTTGACGAGCACCATGTAGTGAAATACCAGTACTACCAGTTTGAATTTGAATAATAAACAGATTTGTTTTATCTTTTCTAAATCTCTTCATCATCAATTCTCTATCATCGTCACTCGTGTCACCATTAATATAACATTCAGGTTCTAGTGCTTCTACTAGCTTCCTAAATGATTTCTTGTATGTCACAACAACAATAACCGCACATCCTTTTTCCATGTAATTCTTTGCTTCCTCCACAAAAATAGGAATCTTCAATAATTCAATCTTCATCTTAATTTTTTGTAATTCAGGAAGAATGTTATTTGGTTTCTTACCCAATCTCGATTTCAATTCTTCATACATCTTGTACAATTTATCAATCTTCTCCGCATTTTCCGACCAATAATGCTGAATCACAATATTATTTTCAGGCAAGATATTCTTCACTTCCTCCAATTTAACTCGATGGGCATATTTACCATTAATAATATCATGAATCTTGACACAATAATCATCAGGACGAACATTAATCGCCAATGATCTCCTCAAATACACATTCAGGTTATTCGGTTGATCAATCAAACCAAACAAAAACAATGGAATCCTCATATCAATATATTTATCAGAAATCGTGGCACTGAGCAAAATAACTGGGACACCTCGTCTAATGACATTGTATGTCGACATCAGGAATTTGCCATTATCAGTATTTGTTTTCTTACATCGATGCGCTTCATCAAAAATAAGAATTGTTTTCGGCGGTAGTTCCCATTTGTATTTTTCCCAGAGTGCATGTTCTTCTGGTCGTTTCCGTAATTTATAATATGGTGATTGTTTTCTCATCGCGCAAGTGTCATCCATGTACATTTTACCATTACGTGCGGTATCATAATTAACAATAATTAGTGGGGTAACACCAAAAAGTTTACAGGCATCTCGCCATGACGGTATATTGACTTTGAGACAAAAAATAATGGGTCGGTATCCTATTTCTAAGGCACAGGCTAAGGCATGAAATGATTTACCAATTCCAGTATGTGTGTTATCTAAGACGACACGATGGTTTAGTAGAGAGACGAGCATCTTAATGACTTGTGGCTTTTGATATGGATATAATAAGGCATTTGTTCGGTTAGATAGTTCCGTTTTTGATAAAATAACCATTAATATTTAATATTAAAAGATTTTGTATCAGTTTTTTAAGTGATAAATGGATATAACCTTCAACGAAAAAATTCTTGAAGCAATTCATAATATTTTTCCATTACTTAATGGCATTGACCAAAATTATTTAGCAGACAAATTATTCGGAATCATCAACCGATTCATTTTACGGACAAGTGTCAACACAACTAGTCTCAAGATCCAACTCCTCCAAAATAATTCACTCGATATCAAATCATTCCTCAAAATCATCATCCCCTACATTTACGAAGAAGATGATACCGGTAAAAATAAAACAACTCTACGAACACTCGAAGAACTCAGTACCACTCGTACGACAGACGCAAGTAACTCTAGTGACGCCAATGTACCAATTGGTAAAATTTATAAATACACTAATATTCAATTTGATCGTTGTATTAGAATTAAACAAGGTAGCACTGAAATTATCGAAAGACCATATTATAATGAATATGTCGAACATAATTATCAGTTGTTACTCGAGACGATTGATTTAGTTGCCAACCAATTGTATGTTAATTGGATTGATGTTGTACCAGTACGATTAGATCAGATGGCAGATCATCATGAAATGAGGAATTCCGATGTCTATCAGAATCATCATGAAATGAGGAATCCCGATGTCTATCAGAATCATGTCACTTTATTAAATCAGAAATTATCAAGTGGGACACAAGAATTGATTGATGGTATGAAACAAACCTATGAGGATCCTCTTGCTGGAATAAGCATGAATGTTATTTTTCAGACCATCCATAATATTTATTACCAAGTCAAACCAATTAAATGGTTACTTTTTGATATTATGGAGACAGGTGATTCAGGATTGGTGATGACAGATATGTATCATTATTTGATAGAACGACTACCGATTGAATTAAATGAATGGGATAATTTGTCAGTTAATCAAAAGAATGATTTTCAGCAGAAATGGGCTGTTTTGCTCGAAGATCGAAGAATAGTGTCAAATTTCTTTTATTATTTTACGAAATTTTATCAGAATAAGACTGATTTGATTAATCGAGGGTTACTTGGTGTGATCGATGATGAAGATCCTGATGATTTGAATCATAGATATGTTGTTTTTGATTATGATGAAGCAAAAGCGATGATTCAGAATATACCGTATACTGATATACACCGATTTTTAGTGTCACAAATACAGACCTATCAGAAAACAATTTATGCGAAAATGAGTCATCAGAATATCGATGGTCGATGGTTGTCACCGAAGAATTATTACAATTATTGTAAATCACTTGTTCATCAAAACAAAATTGATAAACAAGAAGTCAACATTTACCAAGAAATGCCACGATTTTGGTCATCACTCGATGCAGATCAAATCGAAATTTTTATGACAAGATTATTAATCGATAACACATGGTTCAACATTAATGGTAACCTACGTCAATTATTAGGTCTTAAGGATACAGAATTGAGAGATTACAACAATTGGATTTTTCAGACCATCAAAGCAGATTTAGCATCATTCATTATCAGAGAATTAATTTACAATGGTTTACTAAGTGTTTTCGTACCTCATCCAAATGTTACTAATGAAGATCTTTACAGTAATAATATTCGTCAGAGTCAGTTATCGCAAATGGGTCAGACGACCTTAAGTAATTGGAATACCCTGTCGACACAATGTTATTATTATTTAACCAATGAAACATATCCGAATGATTACATTAAGTATTTGCTTTCATTAGATAATGGTTTTAGTTTCAGTCATAGTCTTAATTGGGTGACACAAATTGACTTCTATCATAAATACTGGAATAATCGAGTTATTTTTGTGACAGGTGGTACAGGAACTGGTAAATCGACTCAAGTACCAAAACTAACATTATTTGCACAGAAAATGTTATTCAAAAAATTTAATTCGAAAATCTTTTGTACTGAACCGAGAGTTGCTCCAACTGTTAGTAATGCCGGTCGTATTGCTGTTGAATTAGGCTATCCCATTATTTCTAACGATTCACCAACAAATAATTTTTATGTGCAATACAAACATAAAGGTGAAAGTCATACCAATGAGCAAGATTATTTTATTCGGTTGTTGACTGATGGTACGTTACGTGATACATTGATTAAATTTCCTTTTTTGACAACGACGAATCCATTGAAACCATATGTTTTTGAGGGAGGGTATCCGATTATCGATGTTGTGATGGTTGATGAGGCACATGAACATAATTCGAATATGGATTTGATTTTGACGTTTATGAGGGATATTTGTTATGTTAATAATCAAGTCAAATTGGTGATTATCAGTGCGACAATGGATAATGATGAACCAATTTACCGGAGATACTATCGTGATATTAATGATAATCTGATTTATCCCATTAGTATGAAGAATAAAGTTTTGGAGTTAGATCGTGTTAATGTAGATCGAAGAATTGATTTGAGTAAACCGGGAAGATCGACACAATACAAGATTACTCATCATTATGAGAAAGAGAATATTCCGTATGATAAATATTTGAAAGTGTTGTCAAATATGATTGTGATGACTGTTCCAAAGAAATCGGGTGATGCATTGGCTTTTGTGACAGGTGAGAAAGATATCAAGACATTAGTGGCCGATTTGAATACGAAATTACCACCGAATGTCTTGGCATTTCCATTTTATTCGAGATTGGCAGAAATATCACCAGCAGACAGTGAATTTGTGAGAACATTGACAAAAGAAACATTGCGAAATTACCGAAGAAATAGAGAAGATGTGTTTTTGAATGCGAAGGTGGTGAAGAGGACTGTTCCTGCGGGGACGTATAGTCAAATTGTGATTATTGCGACGAATATTGCTGAGGCGAGTTTGACATTACCGACATTAACGATGGTTTTTGATTCAGGATATGTGAAGTCAGAAATTTATGATTCGATGATTAATATGAGTGTTCCGAAAATTGTGCAGATTTCTTATTCGAGTGCGGTGCAGAGATCAGGACGTGTGGGAAGAGTGGCTAATGGTGATTCTTATCATTTGTATACGTATGATAGTATTAAGAACAATATGATTCCGTATAATATTACGAATGAGAATTTTCAGGAGACGTTTATTCGATTGTTGCAGGAGAAGGAGAATGATTATCCGATTATGAATAAGAATAATAATTTTTTATCGGTGACGAAGTTATTGCAGTGTTTTCATAGTCATCCAAACGGTATTTTTACGAGGAAAGAATTGGGTCAGATTTTATTGTATGATGATGAAATTATTGATATTATTGCGAAACAATACAATTATCGTCCTTATTATGAATCATCGATTGAAATGGTCTTTTATTTAGGTGTGAATGGTGGTCCTGCTGAATTGAGTGAAATGAAGACGAAACAATGGATGTTGGCTAATCATGACGATTATTATTATGCACGAGATTATTGGGAATCGAGATATCATTCTGGATGGTCAGGACAACAATTGAAAGATGTGTATTATAATTTTTACATTATCCATCCTGATGAGAATAATATTATTCGAGATCCATTATCAGGAGTTGTTATTGCCATTAAGCCTGACAAATACCGTGATTTTTACATTGACTTGAATCCTGGAATGGAATATCAGGAGTCTGAAAGACATCAGACGACCTCCGCGACAACGCCGATGAACGGTAACGATAGATTAAAAATATTGAATGTTGGAAAGCCGATTGTTTCACCAAGAATGGAGATTTTGTTGTATTACTTGGCTATTGAGATGTATGCTTTTAAGGTGCCATATAATATTGTGGATAAACATGCGCATATTGATCTGGATAAAAAGGAGGAGATGATTTTGAAGACTGAAATGACGAGAAGGTTTCAGCATATTAAGTATCAGACTGATTTACCGAGTGAGTATTTGTATGACTGGAGGTATTTGTCATGGTATTGTTATGCAGTCGCGAATGGTGTGGAGAATGAGGTGATTGGGTTAATTTCTATTTTGAAGTCGATGAATAGTTTACATCATTGGATACAGATGAAGACTGGAAAATTGGATGTGAGTTATTTGAATTTTTTGAGGAATAATCGTAATAGACAAGGGGATATTCATTTTGCGTGGATGTTGTGGAAGCAAATTGATGGGATGATGAAGAAGACTGATTTTGTGAATAATCCTGTGTTTGATCGGGAAAATATACGGAAATTGTTTGAGGTGCAGAATCAGGATTATAAGAAGGGTATATTGACTGGATATGGATTGAAGATTTTTAAGAAGATGGCGGTGATGAATCAATTGAATAAGGAAGATTCGTTTGATAGTTATTTGAGAAATTATCAGATTGAGATTGTGAGTGGGGATGAATTGGATACTATTTCGAGTGATACGGCGACTATTATTGCGTCGATGTATGGATTTCCGAAAGATGAGGTGAGAATGGCGATTAATAATTATTTTAAGAATTACTTTTTATCGTTGAAGAAGTCGTGGAACAGTACTGAGGATTTTGATTGGATTAAGGTGCATTTGAATTTGCCATCACCATTTCCACAGACGAGTACTTGGGATAAGATTTTGACGAGTTATTTGAGGGCATTCTCGACACAATTAGTGTACAATGATAATGGAGTCTTGAAAATGGCAGTGACGGGTAATCCGATTAATATTTATAAGGTGATTGTGAAATATCAGTCTGAGTATGATACACTTCTGGCAAATGAATGGAAATCGTATGTGTTTTATAGTACGATCGCGACAAGGACTGCTGTTGATATTATTTGGTTGCAACCATTTGATTTTCAATGGTTAGTTGTGTTGTCACCTGTGTTCTTTGAGTATTTGAAACATCCGTTGTTTAATAATGCCAAGACGGCAACTTTGAGTAATTTGACACATTTGAATGATTTGGATGAGTTACAGAGGTATGTTGAGATATTGGATGACCCGATTGTTACTGCTGTGTTTAATAAGGCGATGATGTAAGTTAGTAAAATATTTTTGATGAAAAGTGTTTTACTTTGATTAATTGAAGAAACGAGGGTCAAAAAAGCTAATCGTAAATTTCAAACTGATTTTCAGTTATCTTTAGCAAATTGATATCAATACCGATTTAATGAATTTTATAAAGTTTTTAACAAAAAATGTTCGTTACCAATCTAGTCAATATGTCAATCTATTCTAAATGAGGGTGAAAAAAGCTAATCGTAAATTTCAAACTGAATTTCAGTTATCTTTAACAAATTGATGTTGATACCAATTTAACGAATTTTATAAAGTTTTCAACAAAAAATGTTCGTTACCAATCTAGTCAACATGTCTATCTGTTATAAATGTAGTATTGATTGAAGAAATGAGGGTCAAAAAAGCTAATCGTAAATTTCAAACTGATTTTCAGTTATCTTTAGCAAATTGATATCAATACTGATTTAACGAATTTCATAAAGTTTTTAACAAAAAATGTCGGTAATCAATCTAGTTGGTATATCATACTTAAGTATTGATTGAAGAAATGAGGGTGAAAAAAGCTAATCGTAAATTTCAAACTGATTTTCAGTTATCTTTAGCAAATTGATGTTGATACCAATTTAACGAATTTTATAAAGTTTTTAACAAAAAATGTTCATTACCAATCTAGTCAATATGTCAATCTGTTCTAAATATAGTATTGATTGAAGAAATGAAGGTCGAAAAAGCTAATCGTAAATTTCAAACTGAATTTCAGTTATCTTTAGCAAATTGATGTTGATACCAATTTAACGAATTTTATAAAGTTTTTAACAAAAAATGTTCATTACCAATCTAGTCAATATGTCAATCTGTTCTAAATGTAGTATTGATTGAAGAAATGAGGGTCAAAAAAGCTAATCGTAAATTTCAAACTGAATTTCAGTTATCTTTAACAAATTGATATCAATACCAATTTAACGAATTTTATAAAGTTTTTAACAAAAAATGTTCATTACCAATCTAGTCAATATGTCTATCTGTTATAAATGTAGTATTGATTGAAGAAATGAGGGTCAAAAAAGCTAATCGTAAA